>Ga0213840_1000863_pt1 | contig 31640 bp, 27 predicted proteins | sample SWPATP22_FD_160132 | JGI IMG/M metagenome (GOLD analysis project Ga0213840, IMG submission 160132) | Coastal seawater microbial communities from Marineland, Florida, United States - SWPA TP2 #2 | ecosystem: Environmental > Aquatic > Marine > Coastal | place: USA: Florida | collected 2016-08-14 | reverse complement strand
CGCCGCATCTGGAAAGGCGGGCGGGTCGCTAAAGCCGGATTATCCCCCGATGGAATCTGGTTGATTATCCGCAATGCGTCGCGCTATGCAGGTCTGGGACACGTTACCCCCGATGATTTACGACGCTCGGCAGTCGCTAATATGTACAAAAATGGTATGCCGATTGAAGAGATTAGTCGCCTGCTACGTCATAGAAGTGTTCTGATCACCGAACGTTTCCTCGCAAAATTACCAATGGATGATGACTAAATTTCGCATAATCGTTAATGTCATCACCCGTTAAAACGAGTTTATCACAAAGAAATTTGGGATATGTTGGGATAAATTTCTAATTTAAAGACGTTTATCCCAAATATTTCGCTAATTTATCCCAAAAACACCTGTGATATATCATGTGATAAAGGGAATGAAGAATAGAATCAGGCTCGCCGTGATCTGGCAAATCCAGGCGGATGCCAGCCCATTACGTTCTCGTACATAGCTGTACATCATGTTCAAGCTGAAGAGTGCAATCACGAAAAATACAGCTACAAAAGGCGAGGCAACCAGTTCTGACCACATCACAGGAAAGAACAGAATCACCGTCCATAATCCCGCTAATCCGCCGACTATCCAGAAATCGAGTTGACGCTGCATTGATCCTCTGAAAAACAGTGTTTCAGCAAGCGGCATCACAAAAACAATGTAGGCTAATACAGTCCCCGCACCAAATTCCGGGAACATCAGTTGTGATGCTGCGCGAAATTGATTGGTGAAAAAGACCATAAATGGCACACTGACCATCACACCGAAAGCAATACCCCATGCGACATTTTCAGGTTTTTCCTGTCCGATACGTTCGGCATTGCCAAGCAACCATCCCAGCACACCGATAATTGCCAGTGTTCCCCAGGTGATGGTATAGCGCATATCGGCATTGACAGGCAAGAGAGGAATCAAACCAACGCCAAGAGCTATTGCCAGCACATAACCAAATGCCGGGTCAGCACCGCCACCGCGAAAGCCCTTTGCGACGGATTCACCATCCTGTTCGTCCTGCTCTTCTAAATCAGGTGTGTCTAAGGGTTCAATATCGTTGATGTTTTCATCAGAAAAATCGGTCATGCCAGAATTGTTTTCACTGCCTTTACAATCGTATCAACCCGTTCCCGTGTAATCCAGTAGTGCATCACAAAACGGAATTTGCGCTTGAATCCGGGATAGGGGTTCGCGAGTATATTGTGTTCGAGTAGTTTTGCTTTGAACTCATCCGGTTGGATTTTAGCATCTTCTTCCAGCCATATCATCACAAAATTTGTATTCTGGCTCACGACACGAATACCCTCAATATCACTGACTGCTTCTGCAAGGTAGGCAGCGTTGGCATGATCTTCATGGAGGCGCTTGCTCATCTCATGGAGAGAGATTAACCCGGCAGCCGCTAAAATCCCTGCCTGACGCATTCCGCCACCAAGAACTTTACGAACTCTACGGGCTTCTTTAATAAATTCAGAACTGCCGACTATCATCGAACCGGCAGGCGCACATAATCCCTTGCTCAAACAAAATGTCAGGCTATCGGCATCGCCCATAATTTCCTGCGGAGTTACATTGAGTGCTGCTACTGCATTAAAAATACGTGCGCCATCAATGTGAAATTTTGCATCATGACGATGGGCTAAATCAGCGACCTGTTGTGTATATTCTGCTGTTATAGGCACACCACCAACTGTTCCCTGCGTATTTTCGATACTAATCAGGCGGGTACGGGGGAAATGATAATTATCGCCCCGGATAGCATTTTCAATATCTCCCAATTTGAGTGTACCATCATCCTGTACTGGGACAGTGTGCGGCATAATACCACCGAGCGCACTCATGCCGCCCTGTTCATAGACAAAGGTATGCGCTTTATCGCCTACAATCGCTTCTTCTCCGCGCTGACAATGTGCCAGGAAAGAAATGAGATTGCCCTGAGTTCCACTTGTAACGAATAGTCCGGCTTCCTGACCGAACATATCCGCTGCATCCTGTTCCAGTTGATTGACTGTCGGGTCATCGCCATAGACATCATCACCAACGACTGCGTTTGCCATTGCTTCGCGCATTGCTTTTGTGGGATGTGTGACAGTATCGCTTCTTAAATCAATTACATCCATGTCATCTACCTTAATTGGAGTTGTTATGAAAAATCAGTATGGTATATCCGAAAATACGCTCCTGTATCCGGGATGTGTCGATACTAGCGTTTACACATCGGTTTCGCAATGGCATATACGTTTACCTGGATTTAGAATAAGAGTCTCTATGTAATGCAAATAATAAACACAGAATTCCAGAGTCTGTGTGCAACAATTTTTGGGGATTACTATGGACAAGAAACATATTTTTATGAGTTACAATCGCTCCGATTCACAATGGATGCGTAAAGTTAAAACCACATTCGAGGAAGCACATGGATTAGCTGTGTGGACTGATGAAGGTATTCCACCGGATTCTGCCAACTGGCTCAAGAGTATTCAACATGCCTTGAAGAGTGCCTATTGCCTGGTCTGTATTCTGTCACCTCAGACAGCCGACTCTGATTGGGTGATGGAAGAATTATTTTTCGCGAAAACCAATAAAATGTCGATTTATATGGTACTGGTCTCCGGTGATCTGGAGTCAGCTTCGATTTTTGGATTTTCTGCGTCGCAGGTAACGGATGTCACCGATTCTGATATTTATGATGAACGTTTGAAAGTGCTGGCACAGGCTATTAAGCGCAAGCACATCACCAAAAATGAAAACACGATGGCATTCAGCACAGCAACACTCCAGAGGATAACTGAAGCATTGCGGGAAGAAGAAGAGAAGCAACGCATCGACATTCCAGAAAATGAACTACACATGTTAATTGTGCGACAGGGGGCGGCAAATACACCGCAATCCCGCTACTATATTACGGATACGCCCTGCTTATTGGGTCGTGATGAAACCAATACAATTATTGTCAGGGATACCTATATCAGCCGCAATCACTGCGATTTTCTGTATACTCCTGATGGGATGTGGGTTCGTGACCTTGATTCCAGTAACGGGACATATGTGGATGGTGAACTCGTAGAAGATAAACGGCTGCTCAAAGATGGTGATCAGATTACGTTTGCTCAACCGGAGCTAAAACGAGAAATCGAGCTTGTTTACTATTGTAAGGAAAACGTTCCTGAAACAGCTTGATAAAAAATACAGGGTGACAATTGCGTCACCCTTTTCATTCAGGGTAAATCGCCAAAATTACAGAGTTGAATGCCTTCTGCCTCTATAATTTGCTTCACATCCGGGTGAATCACTGCTTCCAATTCCTGTTCCCGTTGGAATGTATAATCTTCTTCCAAATTTTCAGCATACCCTACATGCACGATGAGTTCTGTATAGCCACCCTTGATAGTCTTTAAGCCTGTTTGTAGACGCTCAATTCGTGAACCACTTTCAAAATCAAAGGTAAAGTCAGAAAGATAGTCACATGTACGGGGCTTAGCATGTTTTTCGAGTGCGACCTTAAGCGCTTTGACCTTTTCATCACTCAACCCGTGTCGCTCATCAATCGCCCCTAACCAGCGAATCGGCAAATTATGTTCTTTTGCAATACGCAATGTCACATCGAATGCAACCGGATGCAAATCAGTTACGGCATGATGACTATCCAGATGATCGGGCAGGTGTCCGGCGATCTTACGAAAACACTCAAATTGTGCGGTCAACTCACGCTCTAAATCTTCTGCCGTGAAAGAGGACATTTTTGCCACTAAATCACTGTAAGTCGAAACGAATGTACCTGATTCTGTTACCAGAGATGGTACTGTTTCTGGGTCAGATACAGGTTTGCCAAATGAGAGAGTCAGATGTAACCCTAAACCCAACCCGGGTGCAGATTGTTGTGCTTCTTTGATAGCAGCTTCTGCGGCGGGCATATTCACCATTGTCGTTGTGGAGGTTACTATGCCTTTATGATGTGCTTCGATGATGCCTCTGCTTACACCTTCTGAAATCCCGAAATCATCGGAATTCACAATCAAATACTTTGTCATAATAATTATCTACTTTCATAAATTGAATGATTCGTTCACCAACCAGGATAGGTAGTCTCTTAGTTTCAGCAAATTGGCTTTCGTGCTATCATTTAATTATGTTGAACAAACGCAGGAGATCAAGTCATGAGTAATGTTGATGCAATGGTACGCGCAGGTGTCGATGCTTACCGTGCAGGCAATAAGGCGGAAGCACGGACTCTGCTGGAGCGAGCTATTGAGGTAGATAGTTATAGCGAAACAGCCTGGTTATGGTTGAGTGCGGTTGTCGATACCCCTGAAGAACAACAAACCTGCCTCGAAAATGTTCTGGTGATTAATCCTGAGAATACACGGGCACGGCAAGGTCTCAAAAGTCTCGGCGTTGACCCCGATGCTGTTTTGAATCAGCCTGATGAACCTGAATATGACGAATACTCAGTCCCGACAAGCAGTGCCAGTTCGGAATACACCGGACCTCAGACCAGTTCAGATGAGTATGATAATTGGGTGGATGGTCTTAATCTCGGGAATGATAGTAGCAGTGAACCTGAAACGACTGTAAGTGAAGACCTCTTTGGAGATATTGATTTTTCTGCTGATGATGGTGGTTCATTTGATATTGATGATAATATCTTTCAAGATGATGTCGCCGGATATGCGGAAGAATTCGCTTATGATGATAGCGGTGGCTATGCTGATGGTAGTGATTATCTGGATGATGTCGGGGACGGGTCTTACATTGATGATGCACTATTCGATGGTGATATGTTTGATGATGGCGATGATATGTTCGCTGACATTGGCACACTGGAAGATTTCACAGACGCGGTCGGCACAGGCAACGATTACGATGACAGCCAATTCGCTGCTGATCCTTATGCTCCACCTCCTGATCCAAATGCAGTTCATGTCCCGACACCGGAAGAATTATTTGCCAGTATCCCGCGTGAAATAGAAGCAACCCGCGCACCGGGTATCATCGAAAAAGTACCCCCTTTTCATTATGCGATTATCGGTGTACTTGCTCTGGTAAATATTGGCGCTCTCGTATTTATTGCGATGGCGTTTATAGGTTAAGGATGGACAATCGGTCGCAATCTCTGATAAAATCTTGAGTTGCTAAAGTTCAGAGAGAATTTCATTTAGAAAGGAGATAACGGGCAATTTATACCCGTTATAGCATAATGCCCAATCATAAATCAGCCATCAAACGGATGCGCCAGAACGAAAAACGCCGTATTCACAATCGTACCTACATTACCCGTTCACGTAACTTTGTAAAACGTGCGCGTGAAGCGATTGCAGCCGGTGAAGCAAAAGCAGCAGAAGCACAGGTACGCGAAGCAATTCGTGATCTCGATAAAGCAGCAAGTCGTGGTGTTATCCACAAACGTAACGCTGCACGTCGTAAGAGCCGCCTGATGAAACAACTGGCTGAGCTTCAAGGCAAATAATTAGCCGGAACATCGCGGATTCTATTGAAAATCCGACCTCAGTGGTCGGCTTTTTCGTTTAATGTAATTTCGAAACGATAACCCACACCCCGTATCGTTTTGACGAATTGGGGTTTACTGGCATCTTTTTCCATCGCCTCGCGCACAAAACGAATATGCACATTCAGTGTTCCGGTGTCGCCTGTGTATTCTGTGTTCCAGATATGACGCATTAACCACTTACGATCGAGGGTTTCATTGGGATGCCGTAAAAAGGCTTCGATCAGTGCGGATTGTTTGGGAGTGAGGACGATTTCATTGCCCTGCGCCATCAATACCCGTCGTTCTAAATCGAGGGTAAAGTTACCGCATTGCAGGACATGCGGCTGTTTTGATGAGGTGAGTAACTCCACAGCACTCAATAATGCGCGGGCGGATACAGGTTTGCAGAGAACCGAATCAGCAGGTTGTTCTTCTATTGAACGGCGGGAGGGATGTAGATGGATAATTGCATGGTCGGGGAAGATTTTGCGTAGTTTTTTGCAAATACGCTCTCCGCTTGTTTTGAGAGAAATTGCATCCAGCACAATGACATCAACGGACTGTTCGCTGACAGCATCAATACACTGTTTACCGCTACGATACACACGGGTCGTATAATGTTTCTCCAGAGTGGATATGAAATTAGACCCTGTCTCAGCAATGAGAGCAACGGTAATTGTCATTCTCTATTTTCCATTTTCAATATAATCAATCACCGCTTGCAAAGGTCTCCGCAATCAGGCACAATCGCAAGCAATTAACGTCCTGTGTCAGCCAGTTGATAGTGTAATATGAGGTCAATATAGAAGCATTAGCAACTGCGGCATTATATCATAGAAGGGAGCCTGACGCAGTGGTCAGCGTCACAATCCGCGCATGAAGCAATTCGTAAAAACAGTTTATCGGCAAAGTAACTGGCAAAGTCTACCTGCTCTGGCACATTGGGTTGTCGAAGAGGGTATTCGCGTTCAACAGATTCCGGCTCCGACATTTGAAGAAGATGAACGGGCACGCTATGTTGCCAATCAATTTCGACAATTCGGATTGAGCGATGTCGCAATTGATGTTGCTAAAAATGCTTATGGCTTATTAAAAGGAACTAATCGTTCTATCCCGGCTTTGATGGTTATGGCACATACGGACACAGTGTTCGATGCTGATACCGACCTCACGATTCGCCGCGATAATGACATTATCTATGGACCCGGTCTGGGCGATAACAGTATGGGTGTCTCCGGGATGCTCGGCTTATTAAAATGGTTACGCGACGAAAATATAACACCCTCCTGTGATATATGGTTTGTTGCCAGCAGTTGCGAAGAGGGCTTAGGCGATTTAAAAGGTGTTCGCAGTGCTTTTGACCGTTTGCAGGATGAAGTCGGTATGGTCATCAATATTGAGGGGTTGGCATACGGACATATTTACCACGCGGGGATTGCCGTTCATCGTTTGAAAATTACGGCAAAATCCGAAGGCGGGCATAGCTGGTTACATTATGGTCGTCCGAGCGCGATTCATGGAATTATGGAACTCGGCGCACAGATTAACCGCATTATTCCCCCGACATCTCCGCGCACAACTTACAATATCGGTTTAGTCGATGGCGGGATTGCAATCAATGCAATTGCGACAGAAGCAAGCCTGTGGCTGGATATGCGTTCCGAAGAGCAACATTCTCTCAACAAATTACGTGACCAGGTTTATCTACTCATCAGTGCGATTAGTAAACCGGGGCTCAATTTTGAGGTTGAAGTCGTGGGGAATCGTCCGGCGGGAAGTATTAGCAGTTCACATCCCCTGGTGATGGGCGCACTGGCAACACTCTCTCAAGCAGGAATTCGCGGCTCACTGGAAACAGGCAGCACCGATGGCAATATTCCTCTGGCGGCAGGCTGTCCTACTGTGACCATCGGTATCACACGCGGTGGCAATGCTCATCGCCTGGATGAATATATCGAAGTGCCCCCGGTTCATGCAGGGATGAAACAGTTGATTGCCCTGACACTGGCTGCGGCAGCGTATCAACGTGATGAGTATGAAGAACTCGCTGGAGATTAATGAAAAGGGGCACATGAGAATGCCCCGTTTTGCTTCTACAGAGAGTCGATGATGTTCAAGAAAGTATCAATTTCTTCCATTGTGTTGTAATGGACTGCACCGACACGTACCATACCCTGTTCTTCACGTCCGAGGCGTTTCATGACTTCTACGGCATAATAATCTCCCGACCAGGCAAATATTTGATGCTGCGATAGTTTCTCGACAATTTCTTGCGGGGTATATCCATCTTTGACGAATGCGACAGTTGCTACACGCTGATTGAGTTTATCCATGTCAGTGATACCTGCGATTGCAACCCCGTTAATTGATTGCAAGCCTGTGATGAGTTTTTCAGCCAGTTGCATCTCATATTCCTGCATAGTGACAAAAGCCTGTTTTAGATGCAATTGACGACCACCATAGCCATCGATTGCAGGGGCACTTTCATCACGCAGAGATTCCATGTAGTTGACTGCTTCAGCCACAGCAGCAATCATCTCAAATGAGGGTGTGCCATTTTCCCATCGGAAGGGTGGTATATTTTTAGAGGGACGTACTTTGTAAGCGGGTAAGGTTTCCAACAAATCGTATTTGCCCCACATAATGCCGATGTGTGGACCGAAGAATTTATAAGCAGAGCAGAGCAAAAAATCACAACCGATTTTCTGTACATCAATCGGGATATGCGGAGCAGACTGAACGGCATCCATCACGAAATATGCGCCAACAGAATGTGCAATCTCAGCGATTTGCTCAACCGGATTGATTGTCCCCAGTGCATTTGAGGCATGAACAGCCGCAACAACACCTGTTTTTGCATTCACTGCTGTTTCAAGTGTATTCATATCCAGTGTGCCGGATTCAGGATCAAAATCAACCCATCGCACTGTCCAATCATTATCTTCAGCAATCGTCAACCAGGGAGAAACATTGGCATCATGATCCATCCGTGTCACGACGATTTCAGTATCATCAGGCAAGGTTTTCGCAATTGCACGGCTAAGATTGAAATTGAGCGCTGTCATTGAACGACCAAAAACAATTTCTTCGGCACGCGGGGCAATGAATAAATCGCGCACAATCTCCCGGGCATTGTGCTGCATTTCATCGGTGGCTTTACTGGTCGCGAAAACACCGCCCTGATTGGCATTAATTTTCGTGAAATAATGAACAACAGCGTCAATCACCTGTTGCGGAACCTGTGTTCCTGCCGGATTATCTAAAAATATGGGTTGTTTACCGTCGATTTCCTGACTCAGCGCTGGAAATTTTGTTCTAATAGTATTAACATCAAGGGTCATTTAGTGTATCCTCATGTATGCTTAAATAAAGTGCTAGACTATCACATTATCGCGATTTTCGTTAAACTAAACATACCGTAACAATCTTATGTGAGCTACCTATTATGGAACAACCTAATCTGCTTGTCCAAAACCAATTATTAAATGAAGAAGTTCAACGCCGTACCATTCAAATTTCGGCGATTACAACAGTTGCCGCAACAGTCGGTTATTCACTTGATTTAAGTGTCACATTGAATACGGCTATTGATTCTGTGTTGCAGGTTGTTGATGCAGAAGCATCCGGCATTAGCTTGATTGACGAAGCAGCAGGCGAAGTTGTCCTACGCGCTCAACATGGCTGGATTCATGATTTTGTTGAAGATAATCCGATGCGAATTCCTCTCGGGAAAGGCATGTCCGGTGAGGTCATCAACAATAACAAAGTGCTGGTCTATAACGATTTGAGCGGTGACGAAGATTATGCAGTTGATCGATTCAAGAATGAAGGCTTTCGCTCGCTGGTTATGGCGCCGATGCACGCACGTGGCAAAATCATCGGTATTTTGAGTGTGATGAGTAGCAAGCCGAATCAATTTGACGATGCAACCGTGTCTATTTTGCGTTCGATAGCAGATACAGTCGGTGTTGCGATTGATAATGCCCGTTTGCATGAGCAACATGTCGAACAGGAAAATCGACTCAACGCGATTTTGCATTCTACCGCAGATGGTATTCTGGCAACTGACCAGCACGGGCGCGTCAGTGTGTGTAATTATGCTGCTGCGATTATGCTGGATGTCGAACCTCATGAAATTGTTGGCACTCCACTTCGTGAAGCTGATATTCAATACAAAGTACTTGACCAGTTAATGCTGGCAATGTCTCCTGAAAATAAAGATGAAGAAATTCAGAGTTTTCAGGTACAGGTTGAAGGCGGGCGCACGATTTCTGTGCTGGTTTCCCCTGTGCAAGTACCAAGTCAGGTGAGCCGGATTGCAAATACAGAAGATGGCTGGGTGGTCGTTTTACAGGATATTACCCATATACGTGAAGCCGAAGTCGCCAGAGTACAATTCATCCAGGCAGCCGCGCATGATATGAAAAACCCGCTCAGTGTCACGCAAAAATCAATCAGCATGTTAAGCGATATGGTCACAAGTGATGACGATATGATGGTCGAAATACTGGGGATGGCAAGCAATGGTGTCGGACGGGTACAGCGACTGATAGATGATTTGCTCAACATAGAAAAAATTGAAAGTGGCTATCAGTTTAAGCTGGATGATGTTGATGTGCGTGAGATGATTTATGAGATTAGCGCCCAGGCACAACCGATCATGAGCGAACGCAAAATCAATTTTCAGATGACTATTGATGATGATGTGCCGGCTATGGTGCGTTTAGACCGTGAATGGATTCAGCGTGCTTTGCATAATTATCTGGAAAATGCCGGGAAATATGCCCCGGAAGGTGGAGTCAATTTTGAGATTGTGGCATCGAATGGCAATCTGCATTTTGAAGTGAAAGACAGTGGACCGGGCATTCCATTACAGGCGCAGGCACGCCTATTTGACCGATTCTATCGTGTTGATAATCAGCGCAAAGATGTCAGTGGTAGTGGACTTGGACTGGCGATTGTGAAATCTGTTGCCGAGGCACATGGCGGGATGGTCTATGTGCGGAGTAAAGAAGGTGAAGGCAGTACATTTGGCATACGGATTCCCATCAGTTAGGCAGATTTGATTGATTCAAGATTCACATTCGCATCACAATTCGGATATCCCCGAAAAAATAACTCAATGGCGCTGTCCCAACTGTGGACAGATTTTTTTCACGACCTCTGCATTATTATTGCCTCCTAAATGCGGTATCTGCCATGCACCGATTGAGTGGGAAGAATTAGGTGATCATCCCCGGCGCTGGCGTTGCCCGAATTGTGGACAGACGCTCTTCACTGCACCGGATGACGAGCCACCGGATATGTGTGATTATTGTCGCGATTTTACGACATGGACACGGGTTTATGACTGACCTGCTGGTATTGTCACCGCGTTATACACCGGATTCCATAAAACTGCGACGTGCTGCACTGGCATCTAACTGGCAGGTTGAACGATTACAGAATTACCGTGTTCCATCTGCCTATAAGGACACAAATATTGCACTGTATGGTGAGGCACTATTTACCACCATTATCGCAGAGCAACTTGAGCAAACACTCTTAGAAGCTCCGGCAAACTGGTTAGCACATTTACCGCAAAAATACCTCAACCGTGAATTACAATTCAGTACACTGAAACAGACACGCAACATCACGCAGCCGATGTTCATCAAACCTGCTGAAGGGAAGTCATTTCAAGCACAGGTTTATGTGGCTGCTGATGATTTACCATCACCCGGAGCACAGCCCGATAACATGCCTGTATATATCAGTGAACCTGTTGAGTGGGAAATCGAATTTCGTTGTTTTGTGCTGGAACGAAAAATCACGACGCTCTCTGTTTATTCACGGAATAGCACACTCGCAGAAGATGAAAATGGGCAGTGGTTAGCATCAGAGCAAGAAATTGAAGCAGCAATTGACTTTATTCAGTTGATTCTGGAGGATGAAGCAGTATCAATGCCTCCGGCGTTTGTGCTGGATGTCGGAGAAATTAAAGGTAGAGGATGGGCAGTTGTGGAAGCAAATCCAGCATGGGCGGCTGGTATTTATGGCTGTGACCCTATTAAAATTCTACCCGTATTACAGCGAAGTTGTATCGCCACTGATAATCTAAGTGAAAAAGATACACAGTGGCAAATCAATCACTATATCGAAAGCTAAGCTCTATCAATTGCCTGTCGGACTTCGCGAGCAGTTTCGATGAATGGCTGTGTATATGCCATTTCGAGATTTCGCGGACGCTCAAGCGGTACATCAATATCAGCAATGACATGTCCCGGACGTTGACTCAGGACAATCACGCGATCTGATAGCAAAACAGCTTCATTGATGTCATGTGTGACCATCATCACTGTCTGCTGAAATTCTGACCAGATTCGCAATAAATCAAAACTGACTTTTTCGCGGGTGAGAGCATCTAAAGCACCGAATGGTTCATCCAGTAAGAGGACTTCCGGGCGTTGGATGAGTGCCCGTCCGAGAGCAACCCGTTGTGCCATACCGCCGGATAATTCACCTGGATATGCTCCGTCAAACTCTTCTAATCCAAGCATGGGTAATATGCCACGCACACGATTATCGCGTTCAACTTTGGGTAAAGCCGTCATTTCCAGTGGCAAACCGATGTTGTCATGCACTGTTCGCCAGGGCATCAGGGTTGCATCTTGGAACATCATGCCAACGCCTGAATGCGGTTCTGTGATGCGTTGATTATCAACGTAAATATCACCCGAGTATTCGTTCACAAGACCGGCAACAGTCCGAATTAGTGTACTCTTGCCGCTACCACTGGGACCCAGAAGTGCTACAAAAGAACCGGATTCCACTTCAAAGGAAACCGGTCCAACTGCATGGAGCATGTTCCCGTCAGGCAACGGGAACTGAATTGACACATGTTCTAAGGTGATGTTCATTCATCACCCATTGGCAAGAAATCGTTGGTATAAAGAACTTCGAGGTCTGTTGCTTCTGCTAATTGATCCAGACTAATGAGGGTATCCTGCATGTTGACCCAGGATTCAGCATCGGTGTATCCCAACTGGTCAGCATCCCAGAGATCAATGGATGCCAGCAAGATTTCATATTGCAGGAGTGTATTAGCATCGAATTGTTCAGCAAGCGCTGCATATTGTTCTTCACGGCTGAGGGCAATTTCTTCACGGGTTGGTGCGGTTGCAAGGAATTCATCCTGTTCATCCGCCATAGTGATTAATGCTTCTTCAAAGCCCATGTCTAATGGCAAACCTTCGATATAAGGCGCACTCAGAAGATAAGCACGGGCAGGGTTATTGATTGTTGTGGATAATCCTTCATTGAAGGCATTTACGAATGCTGCAACGCCTTCAGGATTATTGTCAATCATGTCCTGATTGGTGATAATACCGTTTGCAACGAGATCAACAATATCGGCAATCGGCAGCACATTCACACCTGTGACATCACCACAATCACCCTGCGCGGCACGATTACTAATCTGGAGCGGTTCATTATTCACATAGACAACCGACGCTTCAACACCACCGACACAGAAAACCTCCGGTGCGGAAAAGCCAATTTCTTCCAGGCTAATATCAGCTTCTGCGATACCTTCTGAATTAAGCAGACTGGTTAAACCGATATATGAAGCGCCAAAACGTCCTGAAATACCGAGACGTAAATCAGCGAGGTCTGCATAACTTTCGGCTTCAATGGTATCGGGATAAACAATACCTAATGGGAATTGTTGAAACCATTCATAAATATAAACGATAGGACGACCCTGTGATCCTGCAAGAATAACCTGTTCACCACTAACAATACCAAACTGGTTTTCACCTGCTGCGACCAGATCGACTACGAGAGGTTCATCTAAATACTCAAGTGATATGTCATAGCCTGCGTCAGCGAAATAGCCAGCTTCCATTGCGGTATATATCGGGGAAAATTGAATATTAGGGATAAATGTCATAAGGAGGGTTTGCTCTTCAAGTTCATCCTGAGCAAAACTGGCGGAGGGTAACAGCAACAAACTTAACACCGTTGCCATCAGAAAATATTTAAGTGCTTTCATCAACGATCTCCTTCCAGAGAGATTAAAATAATTATCTGGAATACTTTTGCCATTTTAGCAAACGCCATTCCAGTAGAGACACAAAGGCATATAAACCGAGTGCGAGAGCCGTCATCGTGAATACCGCAACGAAAACCAGGGGTGTTTGATACTGACTACGGGCAATGTTCACCAGATAGCCCAATCCTTCGCTGGCGTTAACAAACTCACCGACAACTGCGCCGATGACAGCAAGCGTTACACTGGTTTTCAGACCGGTCAGTAATACGGGCAAGGCGGCGGGTAATTCTAATTTATAAAATACCTGTAAGGGTGATGCTTTCACGACACGCATTAAATCGCGCAAATCTTTTGATACCCCACGAATGCCTACAACCACATTCATCAGGGTAGGAAAGAAAACGATAATCGCGGTTGTAATTACTTTGCCTGTGATTCCGTCACGAAACCAGATAATCAGTAGAGGGGCATAGGCAACCACAGGTGTCGCCTGAAAAGCAACAATGATGGGGGAAAGTATATCTTCCAGCACTTTGATATGGGCGATAGCATAACCGAGGAAAGCACCGATGGTCAGACCAAATGCTAATCCGAGTAGCATCTCGCTCAATGTTACCTGACTATGACGTATTAGAGAGCCATCCATGAGGCTTTCCACAAAGGCATCCCACACCTGGAAAGGACCCGGGATAATAAATTCCGGGTAGATTTCGAGTGCAAAGACCCCTTGCCACGCTGTTAAAATAGTGACGATGGTCAGAAAAGGCGCAATCTGCCGTAAGCGATTGATATTTGATTTTTCTGCACGGCGCGATTTACGCTTTTCTTCACTGTACTTCTGTACATTGGTTGTCATCGAAAAGCCCCATCGTTGAACAATTATTGAGGACAGCGTATACAATTGACAGGTTAATTAAGATGATTCACAGGTTTGTGGATCACCTGAATGCCAATTATCTGGATACCCGGTGCAAAAGCGTATGTCACGACTAAGATTAATTGTTGAACATTCACGCATCCTGTTGATCCCCGGATGAGAATTTACCCTGCCCTCAAGGTTGATATGCTATTTATTTGAATGTTCATTTGATTATAGCAAAAACCATCTTGATGTCTATAACATAGTTATAAACACTGTAATTGTATAGCCATAAGAATTGGATGTTGTCAGCATCAACCTTATTACTGGATTAATTCTCCAGCTAATAATCGTGCTGGGCTTTATCCATGTACACATCATCATCTTCCGGCGGGCTGGCATTGAGTAAGGTAAACATGAAGCGTCCACCGTTCCCCTGTGAATTGCCTTCTGCCCAGATTTTACCCCCGTGTGCTTCGATAATGTGCTTACAAATCGCGAGACCGAGTCCACTACCCTCTTTACCTGAGCGGGCAGTATCAACCTGATAAAAGCGTTCAAAGATACGTTGTCGCTGGTCATCCGGCACACCGGGTCCATTATCGAAGACATTGACTGTGATATCTTCTCCCCCATTTGATGCACTGATGGTAATTACGTCTTTTGGTGGCGACCATTTAATCGCATTACTAATCAGATTGGTGAATACACGCCGGATATGTTCGCGATCACAGAGGACACGCAATTTACCCGGAATGTGACGAACAACTGTGATTTCCTTATCTTCCAGTTTTTCGTTGAGGCGTTCAATCGCCGCATCGACAATTTCGTGAATCGGTTCATCAACCAGTTTCATGATTGCCTGACCGGATTCTATCATTGAAAGATCAAGTAATTCCTGCACAACGTCTTCCAGAGCGCCAACTTCACTTGAGATTTCGCGTAACGAGTCGATACTGGCTTTACGTTTGGGGCGGTCAGCATCATGGAAGAGGCTATCAATTACAAAGCGGATTTTTGTAATCGGTGTGCGGAGTTCATGTGAAATATTGGCGACCATATCACGGCGGGCACGATTAAGGCGTACCAGTTGTGTAATATCTTGAAGCGCAATACCGATAAAATACTTTTCATCCTGGTAACGGATAACCTGAGTCCGTGAACGATAGTAACGTTTGTTCATCACGAACTGTTCTTCAAGAATTTCTTCTTCATTGGTTGCCCGTGTCACAATATCCTCAAGATCAGGGGCATCTAAAACCGTGTGGAGTGTTTTGCCAACCGGGTCATCCTCACCGAATAAAACACTCGCACTCCGGTTATGTGCGATAACTTTATTGGTCTCATCCAATACAAGGACATAATCGTAAGATACATTGGAAATCGTGGAGAAAAGGGCATTGCTCAAAGATGAGTCTTTTTCGGAACGGGCAGCAGCATCCTGTAATCCGGTGATCTGTTCGGTTTGTTGCTTGACCTGGTCGCGCAGTGTAGTGCTTTCACTATCCGCCTGTGCCATTTGTTCACGAAGTTTGAACAGTAATTGATCAACTTTTGTTGTTTCATCTTTGAGTGATTTGATGGTTGTATCACGGGAAGCAACATCATCACGCAATGACGTGACAAGTTCTTCCTGTGATTTCATTTTCTTCTGAATCACTTCTGCCTGTTTCTTTGATTCATTTTGCAGATAGCCCATATAAACAGCAATTATCAGGCTAACTACGGCAACCGTAATGGATACAAGCATCATGTATAGTCAATCACCCCTCGAAGCGATAACCGACACCCCGCACAGTGATGATTCGACGCGGGTTGGACGGATCGTCTTCTATTTTTTCACGTAACCAGCGAATGTGGACATCGACAGTACGCTTATCTACAAAATAATCGTAACCCCATACTTTTGTCAGGATCAGGTCACGCGACAGAACAGCGTTTTTATTACGCATCAGTTCTGCTAATAAATCAAATTCTTTGTTACTGAGCTTGACTTCTTCATCCCCTTTGAATACCCGTCTGCCTGTCAGGTTGAGGCGCAGGTCATCGGAGGACATTTCGTCTTTGATAGGTTCGCCGGAGCGTTCTTCAATACGGCGGAGTACAGCCCGCACCCGCGCCAAAAATTCTCCCAGACCAAAAGGTTTTACGATGTAATCATCTGCGCCGCTTTCCAGTCCGACAATCTTATCGACTTCAGTGCCGCGTGCAGTCAACATGATAATCGGTGTGCGTCCGATAGAGGCTTCGTTTCTGACCATCCGGCACAGACTCAAACCATCCAGACCGGGGAGCATAATATCGAGTACCAGTAAGTTCGGTTTTTCGGCACGGACTTTATCCCAGCCCGATTCGCCATCCATTGCGATAGATACATTGTATCCTTCGGCGCGGAGTTTATCAGCCAGATTATTGGCTAATGTTTGTTCGTCTTCGATAATCAGAATGTTCTCGTTCGCCATATGTCTCTCTCTATGCGTAAACTGCGATTAAATTTAGCAGTAGTGTGATAAATAAGCGTTAAATTTTCCACTTTTTTGCTTAATGTTTAAGCATTCCAGGCACGAGCTTCATATAATGTTGTTGCATTGCGAACACCGTTGCGAATTGCCTCTGCCATCGCTTGAGCAGCAAATGCCCCGATGAGAGTGGTATCGGCGGGTACTTCCCCTGATGCTAGAGTAAAAATTGTGTCGCCATCATACATAGTGTGTGAGGGATTGATAGCGCGTGCGATGCCATCATGTGCCATCTGTGCAACTTTTGTCGTCTGCGATTTGGTGAGTTTTGCGTTGGTGGCTACTGCGCCAATCACTGTATTTTCGGATGGGTCTATCTGTGGTGGATTCTGAGCAAACGCCCGTAAACCATTCATCATGCCGATGAAATTGTTGTTTTCGTCACGCAGCCCGGCAATGATTTTGCCATTTTCGTCCAATACATCACCAACTGCATTGACTGCCACAATCGCTGCAACCCATAAGCCTTCGACAATTTCTATACTTGCCGAACCTAAGCCACCTTTTGTGCAGAATTCCATACCACGCATTGCACCGCAAACTGCGCCTGTTCCTGCGCCGACTGTTCCCTGTTCAACAGCATCAGTGCTGGCATTTTTTGCAGCTTCATATCCCATAGCAGGGTCAGGACGAACAGCACTATCCCCGAGACCTAAATCAAAGAGAATTGCAGCAGGGACTATCGGAACAATAAATCCTGTACCGGATTTGTATCCCATGCCATTTTCTTCAAGATACTGAACAACACCCTGTGCGGACGCTAGTCCAAAGGCACTGCCGCCGGATAAAACAATTGCGCTAACTTCGGATACATGATTCTGAGGTTGAAGGAGGTCTGTTTCACGGGTACCGGGTGCGCCGCCTCTGACATCGACACCGCCCACAGTATGAGGAGGGCAAATAATAACAGTGCAGCCTGTTGCTGCCTCTAAATTGGTTGCGTGTCCAACCTTAAAACCGGGTACATCAACAAGTGTGTTGGTTGCCAATCGCATCATCTCCGGTTATGTGTGAGCTTGCCTCCATTGTAACTAAAGCAGAGAAAAGAAAAAGGGCAGACCATCCTGCCCTCATGATATTTGTTTAGTCTAACCCGAGTAAGTCATTGAGGTAATCAACTGCTGCCTGTAAAACGACATCTTCCTCAGAAAATAGGGTTTCGACTGTGACAGGCACTCGCACATCCGGCACAACACCAATACCTTCAATGTGAATTTCACCGTCATTATCGACTGCACGGGACGCTGTCATCTGCACGGTGATGTTATCCGGCATGAAGAATTGTGTCACACCGCCCCCTAATCCAGCCGAGGGATATTGTCCAATAATTGTAGTACGGTCAGCGACGGTCATGTTGTAGCTGAAAAATTCACATGCACTGGCACAGGATGGACCCACTAAGACAACCACTTCACCATCATAGCGCAGGTCTTCCGGCGGCAGGATAAACAGGTCAACGGAGTCAGGGTCGAAGAAAAATTCGCCTAATCCCTCATCATATACACCAGCGTTACCGAGTTCAAGCACTTCCTGGAAGAAATATGCAGCCATCTGGTCAGCAAGATACCCGCTACCGCCACCGTTATTCCGCATATCAATGATGATGCCTGGCACTTCTGCGCTGATTGCCTGTTGAAGCATCCGTTCCCATAATTGAATCGAAAGACGACTATCATCCGAGAAACTGGTAATCTCCACACGGAGAAATGCTTCGTCTTCGACCGGTGCGTATTGCACAGGTAATTCATAGCCTGTCAGGTCAACAGCAAAGGAAGAATGCTCAAAGCTCTCAAATTCACTGCTGGCTGTCAGCGTGACTGTTTCCTCATCCTCATCAGGATTAATAAAGCTGATTTCAACCTCTGTGCCGATAGGGTAGCGTGTCACATAGCGCATTTTCTGTAGATTGCGAACATGTTCTGTACTGAATGGGGCAGAGTAGGCGAGTGTATTTTCAATTGCTTCATCAATTGGTAAGCCGTTAATCTCTGTGATTTCGGCTTGAAGCTCAATTCCAGCTTCATCAGCAGGACTATCTTCTGTTACATAGGTAACAATTACACTACCGTCATCTATTTCGCGAATTGCGATACCTAAGCCACCATCGGTGTTGTAGATAAATTCTTCATAGGTTGCGATTGTCAAAGACATACTGACATGCCCATCAGGAATTTGCCAGATGAAATCCTGCATGGTCAGAGCGAAGAGGTCAGAGTCATTGTTATTTTGAGCTTCTTCAATGAGCGGGATGTATTCATCATAAAGTTCATCCCAATCCAATTCATAATAGTCAGTGAAGGCATATTCTAAGCGGAATTTTTCGACCATTGCTTCAAAAGCACGGGTATAGCTCATATCAGAGAAATCATCTGCTTCTGCGCCTTCCCCTTCAATCAGGTCAATCTCAGCAACGCGGCTACGATCAAAAGTGAATTCATCGTCATCCATGTTCACGACAGTATAGCCCTGTGGAACGATTACAAGCGGGTCATCATCTGTGAATAGCATCTCATCGTCGCCGAATCCTGAAGGAAATGCCTGTCCCTCTTCCGGGGCATAAATGATGATGTTGCCGCCAATATATTCACCACGATCTTCTACCAGTGAACTCACATCAGCCGAAGAATAAGCGCCTGACCATCCGCCACCAAAAAGGTCACGTTCCTCTAAAAAGGCATCCCCGAAAGTGTTTTGCCAGTAAGCCACCTGGAAAATCATGACTCCTATATCTTCTTCGTCATCATTGTCAACATCATTGAGTGGTGCTTGCGGTTCGAGAGGCAGTGCAAGGCTATAGGTAAATGGTGAGGTGAAGAAATCCGAGGTAATTTGTCCCAGTTGTTGGGAAGCAACCGGAATAATATAATTTTTGTCGCGATTCACAAATCCGGTCTGGTCTTCCAGTAAAATAACCGGTTCGGTGACCCCGGATGTGAAAAAGGCATTGGTGTATCCAACTTCCCCTGTGATAGCAACTGTGCCACCTTCATCATTTTCGATTTCAGCAGATGGAATATCATCATCTTCTTCGCCAATTGCCCATGCAGGAAGCGAAAAAGTTAGCAATAAAAGAGACAGTAAAATAGCAGTAATGGCAAATCGGCGCATTGTTTACCCCTGAGACAGACAATTATTTTGATATACTGCTCCATCTTATCATGGAGATATGAGGAAATTATGACGGGAAACGAAATCTTTGCAGTCCAATCCCTCATGAAGGATTATAAACATGAATGGGCGATTTGTGGTGGTTGGTCGATTGACCTGTATTTGAATCAGCAAACCCGTAAACACAAAGATGTTGATATTTTTATATGGCGGGATGAGCAATCTTACGCGCAAAAATATTTTTCAGAGCGTGATTGGTCTTTGCATGTCGCCTATCAAGGCAAATTGATAAATTGGGAAAAAGATTATTATCTTGAACTGCCGAAACATACGATCTGGTGTAAACATGAGAATCATCAACCCGATTTTGTGGAATTGTTGTTGAACGAGCGTGATAAACAGAAAAAGCAGTTTTTATTCCGTCGGGATAAGTCGATTCAACTACCACTTGAAGATGTAATTTTGCAGTCTGAGAATGAAATACTGTATATTGCCCCTGAAATTACATTACTTTATAAGAGTAATAATCCATCTCATGAAGGCAATCAGCATGATTTTGATGTGTGTTTTTCTAAACTGGAGAATCATCGGCAGCAATGGTTGATGCATAATCTGAGGAAATTGTACGGAGATGAGCATATCTGGCTAAGGTAAAGAAGTGTGTGAAACAAAAAGAGAGAGGCTATGTTGAGGAAGATAGAACAAGGTGTTTTACATCAGGTTGGCAACGGCCTACTCTCCCACACCGCTTCCAGTGCAGTACCATCGGCGCTTACGGACTTAACTTCCGGGTTCGGAATGGAGCCGGGTGTACCCCCGCAGCTCTAGTCACCAACCAATTTCACACGCTCTCTCTATCTCTTCCTCAAGCCTCTCTCTTCATAAGATCAACTTAAGATGGATTTCTTCAAAATAACGTCTGCGACTTCGTATCGTCTTTTGTACGCTTGTCTTCTTCTTTTTTCCTCAGCTTCTTCTTCCACGAAAAACTTCATGAAACGAAAGTACCTGCACCTCCGCATCACTGCCGCTTTATGTAAGAAAAAGCCCTCGACCATTAGTACGGGTCAGCTACATACATTGCTGCACTTCCACCTCCCGCCTATCTAACTGGTAGTCTCCCAGCGGTCTTACTCCCTCATAGGGATGGGGTATCTCGTCTTGAGGTGGGCTTCCCACTTAGATGCTTTCAGCGGTTATCCCATCCGAAGGTCGCTACCCGGCTATGCTTCTGGCGAAACAACCGGCACACGAGCGCTTCGTCCACCCCGGTCCTCTCGTACTAGGGGCAGCTCCTCTCAAATACCCAACGCCCACAGCGGATAGAGACCGACCTGTCTCACGACGGTCTGAACCCAGCTCACGTACCGCTTTAATGGGCGAACAGCCCAACCCTTGGGACCTGATCCAGCCCCAGGATGCGATGAGCCGACATCGAGGTGCCGAGCCTTGTCGTCGATATGAACTCTTGGACAAGACTAGCCTGTTATCCCCGGGGTAGCTTTTATCCGGTAAGCTACGGCCTTTCCACTCAGCGCCGTAGGATCACTAAGCCCGACTTTCGTCTCTGCTCGAGTTGTGTCTCTCGCAGTCAAGCTGGCTTTTGCCTTTACACTCTGCGATGGGTTTCCATTCCATCTGAGCCAACCTTTGGGCGCCTCCGTTACTCTTTCGGAGGCGACCGCCCCAGTCAAACTGCCCATCAGTCACTGTCCCTCGTACTGTGAATACGCAGGTTAGGGCCTAAGCGTTGCAGGGCTGGTATTTCAACGGCGTCTCCTCGCAATCTGGCGACCACGATTCTCAGACTCCCAGCTATCCTACACAAGCAACACCCAAACGCAATGACAGACTACAGTAAAGCTCCACGGGGTCTTTTTGTCCTGCTGCGGGTAGTACGCATTTTTACGCACACTTCAATTTCGCCGGGTCCCCTGCTGAGACAGTGCTCCACTCGTTAAGCCTTTCGTGCGGGTCGGAACTTACCCGACAAGGAATTTCGCTACCTTAGGACCGTTATAGTTACGGCCGCCGTTCACCGGGGCTTCAGTTCAGTGCTTGCACACGTCTCCTTAACCTTCCGGCACTGGGCAGGCTTCAGCCCCTATACGTCGCCTTGCGGCTTCGCAGAGACCTGTGTTTTTGGTAAACAGTCGGCAGAGCCTTTTCACTGCGGCCACCCTTTTACAGATGGCGTCCCTTCTCCCAAAGTTACGGGACTATTTTGCCTAATTCCTTAGCAGAGGTTCTCCCGTTCGCCTTAGTATTCTCAACCCGTCTACCTGTGTCGGTTTGCGGTACGGGTAACATGGTTTACAGATGCAGCTTTTCTTGGATCTCCCGCCAGCTACGCACAATCCACTCAGTGCTTCACCTTTGTTCAACCGATACATCCAACACCATGCCAGTTCAGGAATATTAACCTGATGTCCATCGGCTACGCCTCCCGGCCTCACCTTAGGCCCGACTAACCCGACGCGGACTGACCTTCCGTCGGAAACCTTAGACTTTCGGCGAATATGGTTCTCACATATTTCTCGCTACTCATGCCAGCATTCGCACTTCTATACGCTCCAGCAACCCTCACAGATTACCTTCGCCGCATATAGAACGCTCCCCTACCATTCTTTCGAATCCCGCGCTTCGGTGCTATGCTTGAGCCCCGTTACATTGTCTGCGCAACTGCGTTTGACCAGTGAGCTGTTACGCACTCTTTAAAGGGTGGCTGCTTCTAAGCCAACCTCCTGGCTGTCTCGACACAATCACATCATTTTCCACTTAGCATAGACTTGGGGACCTTAGCGGTGGGTCCGGGTTCTTTCCCTCTCGACGATGAAACTCATCTCACACCGTCCAACTGCCGCGCTAAATATACCGGTATTCGGAGTTTGATTGGGTTCGGTAAGCTATACGCCCCCTAGCCCAGTCAGTGCTCTACCTCCGGTACTCATCACGCAACGCTAGCCCTAAAGCTATTTCGGGGAGAACAAGCTATCTCCGTGTTCGTTTGGCATTTCACCTCTAACCACAGGTCATCCCCCAATTTTGCAACATTGGTGGGTTCGGCCCTCCCGTGCGTGTTACCGCACTTTCAGCCTGCCCATGGTTAGCTCACACGGTTTCGTGTCCAATACATGCCACTCTACGCCCTTTTCAGACTCGCTTTCGCTCCGCCTCCGACTGTCTCTGTCTTAAGCTTGCCACATGCATTGACTCGCTGGCTCATTCTCCTAAAGGCACGCCGTCAGGGTATTAAAACCCCTCCGACCGGTTGTAAGCACACGGTTTCAGGTTCTTTTCACTCCCCTCGCCGGGGTTCTTTTCACCTTTCCCTCACGGTACTTTTTCGCTATCGGTCGTCAAATGTATTTAGCCTTAGACAGTGGTCTGCCTATCTTCACACAGAATTAGCGTGCTCCGTGTTACTCGTAAACCCTCTTGCTCATGCATACCGGACTCTCACCGTCTTCGGTTGACCTTCCCAGATCATTCTGCTTCTGCTTTTTATGAGGGGGGCTTTTCGGCTTTCGCTCGCCACTACTCGCCGAATCTTTTCTTTTCCTCCGGGTACTTAGATGTTTCAGTTCCCCGGGTTCCCTTCCTGTAAACAGGATGACGGGGTATGACCCCCGACGGGTTTCCCCATTCGGACATCCACGACTCTTGCGGTTATACACACCTCATCGTGGCTTTTCGCAGTGTATCACGTCCTTCTTCGGCATTTGACGCCAGGGCATTCACCATGCGCCCTTATTCGCTTTTTCTAACCAGCGGGTGATACGGAGATGCTGACACTCTCGTTCTCATTACTTCTTTTCGTCTCAAAACCTCAGAAATTGAAGAGTATCGCGTACTATTTCGATACTTCATCTTCTTTATTTTCGCATTGGTTATTTTAAATTATCCATCTGTTAAGCTGCACGTCTGCCTTTCGACAGAACAATCGGGTAGATATGCCACCCATCACCGCACACCAGCCTCAAATGACTGATACACGCCGATTGATGTCTTATCTATTCCATACTCTTAAACTGCTCTTCTGCTTCTATGCATCAAAAAAGCCCGACAATCTTGCCGAGCTTCATCTAACAAACGCTCTGATTGCTTTTATCTTCTATACAATTCCAGATTCTTCTACTGCGTTCGCCAAATGAAACCTCATTGGTATTTTTAATGGTTTAAACACTATATCGCCTGCGCGATATTTTGTCAAGATTTTGTTGTTAATCAGTTTGTTGATTCTCTTAAAGAGATGCCTTTAACAGCAAAGTAGTAAGTCAGACAATATCGAGACTAGCTTCACAAACCGTCCACGCTCTCCCATACACGCTCACTTCCATACGCGATTTCGTATCCTCTGTTGACTGTGAGGTAATTGCTTACTCTCACGTCTCTTAGAAAGGAGGTGATCCAGCCGCAGCTTCCGCTACAGCTACCTTGTTACGACTTCGTCCCAGTCATCAATCCTGCCTTCGGCGGTAGCCTCCGTTAGGTTAGCTTCCCGACTTCAGGCGTAATCAACTCCCATGACGTGACGGGCGGTGTGTACAAGGCCCGGGAACGTATTCACCGTGCCGTGCTGATACACGGTTACTAGCAACTCCGACTTCATACAGGCGAGTTGCAGCCTGTAATCCGAACTGAGACGCACTTTCGAGATTGGCTCCACCTCGCGGCTTCGCTACCCATTGTATGCGCCATTGTAGCGTGTGTGTAGCCCTGGATATAAAGGCCATGCTGATTTGACATCATCCCCACCTTCCTCCCGTTTGCCACGGGCAGTCTCGCTAGACACTTGTAACTAACGATAGGGGTTGCGCTCGTTTGCGGACTTAACCGAACACCTCACGGCACGAGCTGACGACAACCATGCAGCACCTGTAATAGCTCCCCGAAGGGTCGTTCCACTTTCATTTCACTACCACTATTATGTCAAACCCAGGTAAGGTTCTTCGCGTATCCTCGAATTAAACCACACGCTCCGCTGCTTGTGCGGGCCCCCGTCAATTCCTTTGAGTTTTAGCCTTGCGACCGTACTCCCCAGGCGGTACACTTATCGCGTTAGCTTCAACACTCATAGCCCCGTAGGACTACGAACGTTTAGTGTACATCGTTTACGGCATGGACTACCGGGGTTTCTAATCCCGTTCGCTACCCATGCTTTCGCGTCTGAGCGTCAGTTGGATGCCAGTAGGTCGCCTTCGCCACCGGTATTCTTCCTTATATCTACGCATTTCACCACTACACAAGGAATTCTACCTACCTCTCATCCACTCAAGATTAGCAGTTTCACTCAACCTCTCCCGGTTTAGCCAGGAGCTTTCATAAGTAACTTACCAATCCGCCTGCACGCGCTTTACGCCCAGTAACTCCGGATAACGCTTGCCTCCTACGTTTTACCGCGGCTGCTGGCACGTAGTTAGCCGAGACTTATTCCTGTGCTACCGTCCACTCTCGTCACACAGAAAAGGGCTTTACAGTCCGAAAACCGTCTTCACCCACGCGGCGTCGCTGCATCAGGCTTGCGCCCATTGTGCAATATTCCTCACTGCTGCCTTCCGTAGAAGTCTGGACCGTGTCTCAGTTCCAGTGTGGGGGGTCACCCTCTCAGGTCCCCTAGCCGTCGTCGCCCTGGTGAGCTTTTACCTCACCAGCTAGCTGATGGCTCGCAGCCCCATCTTCAAGCGCATACGCTTTTCTCACATCCATCTACATAACGTGAGCTTATAGAGTATTAGCTACTGTTTCCAATAGTTATCCTCTTCTTGAAGGCAGGTTAGCTACGTGTTACTCACCCGTTCGCCACTCTCCACCACCCGAAGGTGGCTTCCCGTTCGACTTGCATGTGTTAGGCACGCCGCCAGCGTTCATCCTGAGCCAGGATCAAACTCTCCATATTCTTGGGGGTTTCATTTCTGATTTATTTCACTTGCTCATTGTCTGAACTTACTATTCTGCTGTTAAACTGCACTTGCTCTTTTCTCAGAGACAAAAACGAAGCAGTTTTCCACTACTCCGCAACTGATAGAGACAAATATACCAACCTCACCCTAACTTGTCAAGCTCCTCTTTCAAGGAATTTTTCCGGCTTTCTTGAAAACCGCTCAACTGAGTTTAGGGCGCGTCGTTCTCGTCCCTTATGGTGTTGTGAACCGGACTGGCTAATCCACTCAGACTAGCGCCGCTTCCACCTTTCGTTGCGTGTTTGTTTGTTAACTGTGTCGTTTCTTTCTCAACAACGTCGGGAATTATACACAGGCTAAAATCATTTGCAAGGGCAATTTTCAAACGAATTCCAAATTGACTCATGTCTACAATGTCGATAAAGTGCTTTCTTCCTTATATATTCGGCTTAAAAAAGGTGGCAAATGCTCTACATTCTGGATTTATCTGGCATCATTGTGTTTGCAATTACGGGGTCTCTGGTTGCCCGCAAAAAGCAATTAGACATTTTTGGTGTCTTTGTGATTGCTTTTGTAACTGCGGTTGGTGGTGGCACTTTGCGCGATGTTATCCTCGGAACAACCCCTGTTTTCTGGGTACGTGACCCGATTTATGTGCTTTTTGTTCTCATCGGAGTAGTCCTGACTGTGATTCTGGTGCGCTTCAAGTTATTGCCACACCGTCCGTTGTTACTGGCAGATGCTTTCGGATTATCACTTTTCACCGTGATCGGGACACAGGCGGCACTTAATGCAAACGTACACTGGTTGATTGCGATAATGATGGGTGTGATTAGTAGTGTAGCAGGGGGGATGGTTCGGGATGTGTTGAGTGATGAGATTCCCCTTGTATTACGAAAGGAAATCTATGCGACGGCATCTCTTTGTGGTGCAGTTGCCTATATTTCACTGTTGCAATATGGATTTAGCACAGTAGCAATTATCGTTTCTATGACAATTACACTCGGTTTGCGATTGACCGCCATCTGGCGTGGCTGGTCATTGCCTACCAATTTAATCGGCTTCAGCGAAAACTAGTTCATCGTCATCGTACTTATCAATTTGAGGTTTTTCGGGTCGGTTATCTCCGAGAACATCCTTGATATAGATTTCTTCGACAAGCACAACTGTAATTGCCATCAAAGGTACAGCAAGCATCAATCCAAGAAAACCGAAAAAGAAACCGAAGATAATTTGCCCGACCAGGATAAGTACAGGGGGCAGGTGCATGGTTTCTGCTGTGAGAATGGGTCCTACAATATTGGCTTGCACAAAAGATGCAACAACGACAATCAGAACGGCAACCCATACCAGCTCGGGAGCTTCAACAACCGTCACAGCAATAGTTGGTACAAGAATAATAAATACACTGAAGTTCGGGATAAAGGAAACGAGCCCGGCAATTACACCGAGTGCTAACCATTGCTCAACGCCGAGTAAAGCGAGACCAAAACCCGTGATTGACCCGACCAGAAGCATCGACACACCTGTTACTTTAATCCATGCACGAATGGTTTCGTCAATCCGAACAATAATTTCGCGCATCCGGTCACGATACCAGAGCGGGGTCAAGCGGATGATGCCATGAGTGTATTTATCGGGTTCAGCAATTAAGAAGAAACTCACGAAAATCACGATGAAGATACTCACAAGCGCACTGGCAACTCCACCGATAATTGGAATCAGTGACCCACCGACACGATTGACGGCACTCGTAATCTGACCAAACACCTGATTTAGAAAATTAGAATCAACCTCAAAGTCAGAGGCATTGAATACCTCAACTGTTTCTTCCAGAAAAGGCACGCGGTCATAAAGCTCACCACTATTCCACATTTCAGTTAGCTGGTCGATACCTGTCGGGATTGTATTGGTGAATAGGGCTTCAAACTGATCAAAGAGCGTCGGGAAAACAAGAAACGACAATAACACAATCAGGAAGATACCCGATGCAATCGACAACAGAATGCTAATCGGGCGACTCACATGCCAGCGCCGGAAAAAGCGAACCGGAATCGAGAAGGTAATTGTAAGCATCATTCCGGCGGCGGCTAACATCAAAATGCCCCGTATTTGCCAGATTGCAAGCAGTACGACAATAACGAAAATGCTCACAAACAGTGTATTAAGATTCCGCACATAGCCAGAATCGGTGCGAATCATAATTGCCCCTTCTATTTATCTCTCAGCAAAGTATCTCAGCCGTTATAACGTACAACCAGCATCGTCATATCATCAAACGGCGGTTCACCTTCACTGAATTCATCGACATCTTTGAGAATCATATCCATCAATTCTGCGGATGATTTATCCCCGACCTGTGCGACAACCTGCATCAAACGATCTTCGCCATAAGGTTCAGCACGGGGATTTTCAGCTTCGGTGAGACCATCTGTATAGTAGACAATCACATCGCCAGGTTCAAGGTCAATCGTAATTTCTTTGAAGGGGTTGTTTGGAAACCAGCCAAGTGCACGTCCGCCAATCGGTAGTAATTCGACCGAGCCTGTTTTATGCCGGTAGTAAATAGGGGGATTGTGTCCACCGTTTACATGTTGACTGTGTCCATTATCTTCAAAACGGCTGTAATACATGGTCACGAACATACCGCTATTTTCAGCATCTTGAAGCAGTAAATCGTTGGTATGGCTCATCGCTGCCACAGGGTCTAATCCGGCATGAGCATGACTGCGTAGTAAAGTACGGGCAACAGCCATAAAGAGGGCAGCCGGAGCACCTTTATCAGAGACATCTGCCATCACTGTGCCAACAGCACCATCTGACATCGTGAAGGCATCATAGAAATCTCCCGCAACTTCACGGGCAGCTTGCCAGTAAGGAGCAATATCGTATTTGGGTGTGCGCGGCATTTCAGCAGGTAAAAGATTTTGCTGAATATCGTGTGCCATACTCAGTTCGTGTTCCAGACGACCTTTTTCCAGTGCCACAGCGTAGAGACGCGCATTTTCAATTGCACGGGCAGCAAGTCCTGAAACTGCCTGTAATAATGAAAGGTCATCCGGGCGGAATGTTCCGGCTTTCATTGAAGTATCCACATAGACCACCCCGATTAAACGGTCTTGAACCATCATCGGAGCAGCAAGAATCGCACGCAAACCACGCATAATAATACTCTGTCCGGCACTGAAGCGTTCATCGAACTGAGCATTATTGGTCAGGAGGGGTTCACGGGTTTTGACAACTTCACCGACAATGGTTGTACTGTATCCCTCGGATTCAATCGTGCCGCCATCAATCCCCTGTGCAACAAGCACTTTCATTTCACCGGTTTCCTCATCAGCACTCATCAGGAAACCGCGTTGTGCTTTCGTCACTTCCATAATCGCGTTCATTGCGTTATCAAGTGCATTATCAAAATCAAGTGTCGAGTTAATCCATGTAGATACCTGGTAAAGTGCCACCAGATGTTCAGGTTTTAAATTATCAGGAGTAGCGTTATCAGCCATTCGCGGCAACCTTTAATTTCTTCTATTTCAACTTAAGGGCATTATAGCATTATCAGAGAGATGGGGCGAATGTATTTCAGCGCGGTATAATGGGCAGATGATCGATTTTTGCTAAAGGATTTATTAGATGAAATTTGATGTGACGATTTTCCCCGATGATTTGAATTCAATTCCCGATGTAGCTAAAAAAGTCGAAGATATGGGATTTGATGGTTTGTGGACTGCCGAAACCATGCACAATCCATTTTTGCCATTTCCGCTTGCGGCTCATCACACGACAAAATTAGAACTCGGGACAGCAATTGCAGTTGCATTCCCGCGTAGCCCGATGGTGATGGCACAGACTGCCTGGGACTTAGCAGCACAATCCAACGGACGTTTTATGCTCGGGCTTGGAACACAAATCGGCGTGCATATTGTCAAACGATTCAGCGCACAGTGGGATGGAAAACCGGTTTCACAGTTGCGTGAATATATCGAAGCTCTACGTGCCATCTGGAAAGCGTTTCAGGATGGCGGCAGTTTACGGTATCGTGGCGACCATTACAGTTTTGGAGTTTTGCCTCCATTTTTTAATCCGGGTCCAATTGAACATCCTGAGATTCCTATCTATATCGCAGGGGTAGGAAAGGCACTCTGTCGATTAGCGGGAGAAATGTGTGATGGATTCCATGTGCATTCATTCCATACACCTCAATATCTGAAAGAAGTAACCCGTCCGGCGATTCAAGAGGGCGCGGAAAAAACAGGTCGCAGCATTGATGATGTCGCTTTAAACTGTGCGATTTTTGTTGTCACAGGGCGCAACGAGGAAGAAATTCAACGCAACACGATAGAAATTAAGTCTCAGATTGCTTTTTATGCTAGCACACCGTCTTACCACAAAGTGCTGGATATTCATGGCTGGCGTGATTTTGGCGAAAAAATGAATCGCATGACGAAGGAAAATAAGTGGGATGTTATGTGGAAGGAAGTCCCCGACGAAATTTTACATGAATTTGCGGTTGTTGCTTCGCCGGAGGACTTGCCCTACGCCGTTCGTGAAAAATATGACGGATTGTTAGACCGTGTTGGCTATTATTTCCCCTTTGACCCTAACGATGAAACACGTCAGGTCATATGGGAACATGCCAGTAAAGCGATGTCTTAACTGTCCGTCTGGACTTTACGGCGACGCTGTGTATCGCGTTTGCCATCCAGCATATCCAGTGCATCGGAACGTGTAACAATACCTACCGGGGTTTCTGTTACTTTACCGTGTTCGGTAATAATGAGCACTTCGAGTACCGGTTTTTCAGCGAACAGAGCGGTGGCAGCGGCAATCGTCATATGGCGGGGGATAAATTCCCAGTGTTCTTCGTCATCATGGAGTTTCAGAGCATCTGCCACTGTATCACTTAAATCCGTAGATCCCACTTCCCGGTTACGCACAACATGTTTTGCCAGCCAGAGTGTAATGACATTTTCAGTTAAGAGATTGACGAAATTATCTTGATCGTCATAAACAGGAAATTGTGTGTATGCTGTTTCCTCAATTATCTTCATAACATCAATCATCGTATCAGAAGAACGCAACGTCTGAACACCATCTGAAAACTCACGATTCACTGTCGGGACATCAGCGTATCTGTTAGCAAGTCTCTCAATCTTTTCCACCACTTGAATTGAAGGAATTGCCATGTACAAATTTTTATTATGAACCACGAAATTGCGTAATTCACGACAGGCATTCAGGAAGGTGTAATCTTTGTTTTTAATGAGATGCTTTTCCAGCATATTATTGAGAAGAACGCCAAAAGGTTTGTTAGATTCGTTGAGCGTGGTGTGCATAAAGTCGTGAATTCTATTAAAAGCGGCTTTGAAACGATCCACCATTTCCCGTTCTTCTTTTGTTGTGTAACTCATAATATACCCTTCCGCTGCAAATTCGATTCAAAAGTGTTCTACTATGATAACCGGAGGCATCTGTTAATGAATGTTCCCGGGAAGAATTACTTGCGCGGATCAAGTTTGCCATCAAGGAGGTCAAGCGCATCGGTGCGGGTTACAATACCGATTGGTTTTTCTTTTTTCTTACCTCTTTCGGTAATAATCAAGGCTTCAAGGACGGGTTTTTCTGCGAAGAGTGCTGTTGCTTCAGGAATCGTCATTTTGCGGGGGACAAATTGCCAGTGTGCATTCGTATCCTGTAAGGTGAGTGCCTG
>Ga0213840_1000848_pt1 | contig 32156 bp, 30 predicted proteins | sample SWPATP22_FD_160132 | JGI IMG/M metagenome (GOLD analysis project Ga0213840, IMG submission 160132) | Coastal seawater microbial communities from Marineland, Florida, United States - SWPA TP2 #2 | ecosystem: Environmental > Aquatic > Marine > Coastal | place: USA: Florida | collected 2016-08-14 | reverse complement strand
AAAAACCGCAGTTAAGGAGCCCCCATGTTTTCTCGCGAAATGAACATTGCTGACTTTGACCCAGAATTAGCCGATGCAATGGCAAAAGAGGTTGAGCGTCAAGAACACCACATTGAGCTAATTGCCTCTGAAAACTACTGTAGCCCACGTGTGATGGAAGCACAGGGTTCTCAGCTTACCAACAAATATGCAGAAGGTTACCCTGGCAAACGTTACTATGGCGGTTGCGAGCATGTTGATGTTGTTGAACAACTTGCTATTGATCGTGCAAAAGAGTTATTTGGTGCAGAATACGCAAACGTTCAGCCTCACGCGGGGTCGCAAGCTAACTCAGCTGTGTTTATGGCGCTACTTGATGCTGGTGATACTGTACTAGGAATGAGCCTGTCTGAAGGTGGTCACCTAACACATGGTTCTCACGTTAACTTTTCTGGCAAAACGTACAACGCGGTTCAGTATGGCTTAAACAACGAAACGGGTGAAATTGATTACGCGCAAGTTGAAGCACTCGCAAAAGAGCATAAGCCTAAAATGATCATTGGCGGTTTCTCGGCTTATTCAGGTGTTGTTGATTGGGCTAAGTTCCGTGAAATTGCAGACAGCGTTGGTGCTTTCTTACTAGTGGATATGGCGCACGTTGCAGGTTTAGTAGCGGCAGGTGTTTATCCAAACCCACTTCCACACGCACACGTAGTAACGACTACGACGCATAAAACGCTTGCGGGCCCTCGTAGTGGCTTAATTCTATCTGCATGTGGCGACGAAACCATCTACAAAAAACTGAACAGCTCGGTATTCCCTGGAAACCAAGGCGGCCCACTTTGTCACGTAATTGCAGCAAAAGCAGTAGCCTTCAAAGAAGCACTACAGCCAGAGTTTAAAGCGTATCAACAACAAGTTGTTGCCAACGCGAAAGCCATGGTTGCAGTAATGATAGAGCGTGGCTATAAAATTGTATCTGGCGGTACAGACAACCACCTTTTCTTGCTTGACCTTATTGATAAAGATATCACAGGTAAAGACGCAGATGCGGCACTTGGTGCAGCCAACATTACTGTGAATAAGAACTCAGTGCCAAACGACCCTCGTTCACCGTTCGTAACGAGTGGCCTTCGCATTGGTAGCCCAGCGATCACTCGCCGTGGCTTTAAAGAAGAACAAGCTAAACAAGTGGCTACATGGATTTGTGACATCCTTGATAATATGGGCGATGAGTCAGTTATTAAGCGTGTTCAAGACGAAGTAGTTACGCTTTGCTCACAATATCCTGTTTATAAGTAAATAGGTTTGTGTTTTATTGCGTACTTTGATAGTTATGCTGCTACATTAAGATACTGCTAAGTACGCAATAGTTAAGGATTTTCTATGTTTTGCCCCTTTTGCTCCGCGCAAGAAACCAAAGTTATTGATTCTCGCCTTGTGGCCGAGGGGCATCAAGTGCGCAGACGTCGCGAATGTAATGTCTGCCACGAACGCTTCACTACCTTTGAAGGTGCCGAGCTTGTTATGCCGCGTGTTATTAAGCGCGACGGCTCACGCGAGCCGTTCAACGAAGATAAGCTTCGTGCGGGACTGCAGCGGGCATTGGAAAAGCGTCCTGTAAGTACTGAAAAAGTTGAACAGTGCATTTTATCTCTTAAGTCTGAGTTACGTGCCACTGGAGAACGAGAAATAGAAAGCGAGTTGCTTGGTAACTTGATCATGAAAGCGCTTAAAGAGCTGGATAAAGTCGCCTACGTTAGATTTGCATCTGTATACCGTTCCTTCGAAGATATCAGAGAGTTTGGTGAAGAAATCGCTCGCTTAGGCGACTAGCGCACGTTGCGCCTATCACAGGATTAAATGTGGATCACGCAAACCTAAAAGATGATTATTACTGGATGGCGAGAGCCATTAAAAATGCCAAAAAAGGGCGTTTCACTACCTCTCCCAACCCTCGCGTTGGCTGTGTCATTGTTGATGAAAATAATCAGTTCTTAAGTGAAGGTTTTCATATACAGGCTGGCACGCCTCATGCCGAAATACATGCACTCAACGCTGCTGAAAAAGCGCGGAAACAAGGCGCAAAAGGCGCAACAGCATACGTTACCTTAGAGCCGTGTAGTCATTTCGGACGCACGCCGCCGTGCGCTCTAGCACTGGTAAAAGCACAAGTATCTCGCGTTGTTATCGGTATGACCGACCCAAACCCTGCGGTAAGCGGAAACGGTATTAGAATACTTCAGGAAGCTGGAATAGAAGTGGTTAGTGATATTCTTGCATCTGAAGCGGCAGCGCTAAATCCCGGCTTTATAAAACGTATGCTAACCGGAAAGCCCTATATCAGACTAAAACTGGGGATAAGTTTAGACGGTAAGATAGCCCTTGAAAATGGCGTTAGTCAGTGGATAACCGGAAAAGATGCAAGGCGCGACGTGCAGCGCTATCGCGCAATGAGTTGTGCGGTACTAACGGGCTCTGGTACAGTTAAAGCTGATAATCCCAGTTTATTAGTGCGTGCTAACGAAGCGGGATTTGCTGACTATCCTATTCAAAATTTGCGTCAACCTGTTCGCGTCATCATCGATAGTAAATTAAGCCTAAACGATGAATACCAATTGTTTAATGATGGTTTCGCTACCCTAGTAGCAACCACATCCACAGAATCCAAAAGCACACCTGGGCAGCACGCTGGTCAAACTATGATAGTGCCTGAGAAAAACGGAAAAGTTGATTTACATGCACTAATGGATGCACTGGGTGAAAAGCAATATAACGAAGTGCTTGTAGAGGCGGGGCCTGGGCTTGCAGGTGCACTGCTTAACGAGGGGCTGGTGGACGAGCTAATTTGCTATCAGGCACCCAAATTATTGGGCGACAAAGGGCAGAGCATGGTGTCGCTGCCTACTTTCACGTCGCTCGAGCAATCTATTTCACTCACACTCATTGAAAATTGCCAAGTGGGTAACGATATTAAGTTTATCTTTAAACCCGATGGCAATCGGAACGTCGCAGCTAGCGATTAAGAGGAAGTTTATGTTTACGGGCATTATTCAGGCACTAGGCACAATTCAGAAACTAGACAATCGCGGGAACGATATTCGCCTTACTGTTGCATCTCCCACACTTGATATGGCCGATGTAGCCTTGGGCGATAGTATTGCAACAAACGGCGTTTGCCTAACTGTGACTGATATGGGCGACGACTATTATTGCGCTGATGTATCTGCAGAAACAATTAAGTTAACTGGCTTTGCACATTATTCAGCAGGCTCTACAGTTAACTTAGAAAAGGCCATGCGACCAACCGACCGTTTTGGCGGGCATATTGTGTCTGGACACGTTGACGGCGTTGGCAAAGTAACGCAAATCATAAAGCATTCCGACTACATCGAGTTTTGGGTGAAAGCCCCTGAAGACTTAGCGAAGTATATCGCACATAAGGGCAGTATTACCGTAGACGGTATTAGCCTGACGGTGAACGAAGTAAATGGTTCTGAATTTATGCTGTGGATAATACCTCACACGTTAAAAGAAACCATTATGGGGACTTACAAGGTAGGTACAGCCGTTAATTTAGAAGTCGATGTTATAGCACGTTATTTAGAACGTTTGATGCTGGGCGAAAAAGCCGCAGAGCCACAGTCAAAAGGCATCGATATGGCATTTTTAGCCGAGAATGGATTTTTAAAAAGATAACCCTACAAGAAGCAAAAGAATATGGCATTTAACACTACACAAGAAATAATTGAAGATATTCGTCAAGGTAAAATGGTTATCTTGATGGATGATGAAGACCGCGAAAATGAAGGCGATCTCATCATGGCGGCTGAGCATGTAACACCTGAAGCCATTAACTTTATGGTGACCCATGCACGAGGCCTAGTGTGTTTGCCTATGACACAAGAGCGCTGCCGAACTCTCAACCTTCCGTTGATGGTGGATAAGAACGAAGCACAATTTTCAACCAACTTTACAGTGTCAATTGAAGCGGCGAAGGGCGTTACAACCGGTATTTCGGCAGCAGATCGCGCAACTACTATTCTTGCCGCTGTCTCAAAAGATGCAAAAGCCACTGATATTGTTCAGCCCGGTCATATATTCCCGCTTATTGCAAAAGAAGGTGGTGTATTAAACCGTGCAGGTCACACTGAAGCTGGCGTTGACTTACCCAGACTTGCAGGTCTTGAACCGGCAGGCGTTATTGTTGAAATACTTAACGAAGACGGCACCATGGCTCGTCGCCCTGAGCTAGAAAAATTTGCTGAAAAACACGACTTAAAAATAGGCACCATTGCTGACCTTATCGAATACCGTAATTTAAATGAAACCACTATTGAAAAAGTAGCGCAGTGCAACATGCCTACAGAATACGGTGATTTCGAGCTACACACTTTTAAAGACAGTATTGATAATCAGCTTCACTTCGCACTTAAGAAAGGCGACATCAAAGAGGACGAACCAACGCTAGTACGTGTTCACTTGCACAATACTTTTAGTGATCTTCTTGGTTCGACACGCGGTATTCATCGCTCACTTACTTTAGCCGATGGCATGCGTAAAATTTCAGAAGAAGGTGGTGTACTCGTGCTTTTAGGCAAAGAAGAGCATATTGAACATCAAGTACGCCGCTTTGCTGCTGAAGATCGCGGTGAACGTCCAACAGGCGCAGATTGGCAGGGCTCGTCTAGAACCATTGGAGTGGGCAGCCAGATATTAGCGTCTATGGGCGTACATAAAATGCGCCTACTGAGTAAGCCAATTAAATATCACGCACTTTCAGGCTATGGCCTAGAAGTAGTGGAGTACGTGCACGACTAGTACTTCAGAACGTAGAACGTAGAGCGTAGAGCGAGGAAATGAGAAGCGCGGAGGGAGCATGCCCATCCCAAACACGCGGTGAATACATCCCTGTACGCTCCGCCACCGCATCCATGCGGTGGAGGGTTTGCGATGGGCATACTCCCTCCACACTAACGCGTTCGAGTTTGGTATTGGGTGAATAGAAGAAGTTAAAGAAACAATCGATTTAGTTTAGGCGCAGTTGTGGTATACTTCGCGCCGTTTTTTCTCGAGGAATGAAACCATGCAGGTAATTGAAGGTAATATCAGAGCAACCGGTAAGAAGTTTGCTATCGTTGTATCACGCTTTAATAGCTTTGTTGTAGAGAGCTTGCTTGAAGGCGCGTTAGATACACTAGAGCGTCACGGTGAAGTAAACAGTGACGACATTACGGTAGTACGTGTTCCTGGTGCATATGAATTACCTGTAGTGGCACAAAAGATTGCTGAGAAAAAGTCATTTGACGCGATCATTGCATTAGGTGCGGTAATTCGTGGCGGCACACCTCACTTTGATTTTGTAGCGGGCGAATGTAACAAAGGCCTTGCGCAAGTATCACTCGAGTACGGTGTACCAGTGTCATTTGGCGTAATCACAACAGATTCAATTGAACAAGCTATCGAACGTTCAGGAACCAAAGCGGGTAACAAAGGTGCAGAAGCTGCACTAGGCGCTCTTGAAATGGTTAACGTTTTCGATGCTGTTGAAAAGCTTTAAGGTAAACATTTAGTGAAAGTTTCAGCTCGTCGTAAAGCCCGTGAGTTAGCACTTCAAGGTGTATATTCATGGCAAATGAGTCATAACGACATTCAGCAAGTTGAACTGGCTTTAGCAACCAGTAACGACATGCAAAAGGTAGACATGGCATATTTCCAAGCGTTGTTGCGCGGTGTTGCACACAACGCAAGTAAGCTTGATGACACCATCAAACCTTATCTTGGCCGTTTGCCTGAAGAACTGGATGCTATTGAAAAAGCCATTCTTCGTATAGCGACACTGGAACTTACCGAGCGCATTGATGTGCCTTATCGTGTGATTATTAATGAAGCTATCGAGCTGGCTAAGGCGTTTGGTGCCGAAGAAAGCCACAAGTTTATTAATGGTGCGCTTGATAAGGCCGTGCGCACATTGCGCAAAGATGAGCGCGACTAACCTTTTTACTAAGACGGCAAGGATTGCTGTTAAAGGGTTTCAATTACTACTGTGAAAGAATTCGATCTTATCGGCCGCTATTTTGCAAACAGTGGCCACAAACGCAAAGATGTTGTTATTGGTATTGGTGATGACTGCGCCGTAACAACAGTTCCAGAAAACCAACAGCTTGCCATAACTACCGACACCTTAGTAGCAGGTGTTCACTTTCTTAATGATGCACCAGCGAAGTCGGTGGCATACAAAACGGTTGCCGTAAATTTAAGTGACTTAGCTGCAATGGGCGCTGAGCCTGCATGGATTAGCCTTTCTTTGTCGTTGCCAGAAGTGAATGAAGCATGGCTAGACGATTTCGTTAGCGGGCTATATGAGCTTACGCAGTACTATTCTGTACAGCTTATTGGTGGTGATACAGTTAAAGGGCCTATGGCAATGACTGTCACTGCACAGGGATTCATTCCACCCGGCTCTGAGCTTACTCGAAGCGGCGCAAAACCAGGAGACTGGGTATATGTTACCGGTACGTTAGGTGATGCTGGCGCAGGCTTGGATATTCTTCAAAATAAGTTAGAGGTTTCAGGCGAAGCAAAAGATGTGTTGATTAATCGTCACTATTTTCCTACGCCACGTGTTGCCGTTGGTACTGCTATTCGTCGAATTGCCACCTCGTGCATTGATATTTCAGACGGACTTATCTCTGATTTAGGTCACATCTTAAAAGCATCTAACTGTGGCGCTAACGTTCATGTAGACCGTTTACCGCTTTCACGTGCTTTGACTAGCGCCGTGTCAGAGCAACAGGCTACTGATTATGCGTTGTCAGCGGGTGATGACTACGAGTTAATATTTACCGTTAGTGAAGAGCAACGAGGCAGTTTAGAAACTTCTCTTGCCAGTACAAATGTTAAAGCGACGTGTATAGGGCAGTTAACAGGTCAATCTGGCGCGCTATCGCTGTTAAAAAACAACGAAAAGTACACGGCAAAAAAGGGCGATGGCTACGAACACGTTTTTTAGCGTGGCCCGCAATAACTCACAAAACAGCGTATAAGAAGAGACAATAATATGCAGGCTGAATACCGCGCCAGAGTAAGTATGAAAAACCCTGTTCATTTCCTGGCGCTGGGGTTTGGTAGTGGGTTGATACCTGTTATGCCCGGCACATTTGGCTCACTTGCGGCCATCCCGCTTTTACTGGCTTGCATGTACGTATCTTCGGTTTCATTCATTGCATTAACGCTTATTTTTAGCGTTATTGGCATTTACCTTTGTGGTAAGACAGCAGATGACATGCAGGTTCATGATCATGGCTCTATTGTTTGGGATGAAATAGCAGGCATGTTTGTGACATTCCTGTTTGTGCCCCTATCTGCATCAACATTACTCGTTGGTTTTGTATTATTCCGCGTGTTCGATATTTTAAAGCCTTGGCCTATTGGCGTTATCGATAAACGCTTACACGGCGGCACCGGTATTATGCTGGACGATATTCTGGCAGGGGCAATGGCCTGTGGCTGTCTTCATTTACTTATGGTGCTGTGGCCTAATTCACTAAGCTTCTTGTAGTAAAAGCCTGTTTAACACGCGCTGAATCGCACACAACAAAAAGCCCGCTACGTTAGTCAAACGTAGCGGGCTTTTTAGTATCTGGCTTTTACCTTGTAAGGGACTAAATGCTAGCGTCTATAGCATTCGTACTAGAAGGCAAGTTTATTTAAAGCCTAATTACCTAGAAGCGCGTTAGCCGCATTTACAATGCCATCAGCATCTAGGCCATGCTCTTTATACATTTCCTGCTGTGTGCCTTGAAGTATAAAGCTATCTGGAAGTCCTAGCATTTTAACGGCTTTTAATACGCCATTTTGCTGTAGGTGCTCAAGCACGGCACTGCCTGCTCCACCCATGATACAGCCATCCTCCAGCGTTATAAGCACATCATGCGATGCTGCAGCACTTAATACAGCTTCACCATCCAGTGGCTTAATAAAGCGCATGTCGATAACGGTTGCATCTAGCTTCTCGGCTGCTTCTAGCGCATTTGGAAGTAAACAACCGAAGTTCAAAATAGCGATACGTTTTTCTGCAGAACTTGATGCTTCGCGACAGGTACGAGATTTTCCTATTTCAAGCTCTGTCATTTCATCGTTAGGCACAACGCCCATACCGGCACCACGAGGGTAGCGAACCGCAGCTGGCTTTTGTAACTTGTGCCCTGTGTACAACATTTGGCGGCATTCATTTTCATCAGAAGGCGCCATAACCACCATGTTTGGAATACAGCGTAAGAACGCAATATCAAACGCACCTTGGTGGGTAGGGCCGTCGGCGCCAACAATACCGGCACGGTCGATAGCAAACAATACGGGTAGGTCTTGTATTGCTACATCATGAATTAGCTGATCGTAAGCACGCTGTAAAAACGAAGAGTATATCGCGACTACAGCGTTCATGCCGTCTTTTGCAAGACCGGCACCAAAGGTTACCGCATGCTGTTCAGCAATGGCTACATCGAAATATTGTTCAGGGAATTTCTGTGAGAATTCAACCATACCCGAACCTTCGCGCATAGCTGGAGTAACCGCCATAAGCTTGGGATCTGCCGCGGCCATGTCGCATAGCCATTTGCCGAAAATGGCAGAATAGGTTGGCGCAGAAGGCTTTGACTTTGGAAGTGCATTGTCTGCAGGATTAAACTTCGGTACTGCGTGAAACTTAATAGGGTCTTCTTCCGCTACCGCGTAGCCTTTACCTTTCTTAGTTACTACATGTAACAGCTGTGGTCCTTCGAATTTGCGCATATTGCGCAATGTGTCCACCACTGCATTTACATCGTGACCATCAATAGGACCTATGTAGTTAAAACCAAGCTCTTCAAAAATAGTGCCCGGTACTACCATGCCTTTAATATGCTCTTCCGCACGGCTTGCAAATTCTTTAATAGGTGGCACGTTGCTTAATAGCTTTTTACCGCCGTCACGAATCGAGTTGAAGAAGTTACCTGTAAGCAGTCGCGCTAAGTGACTGTTAAGCGCACCTACATTTTCAGAAATAGACATTTCGTTGTCGTTCAGTACTACAACCATGTCTTTCTTGATATCACCAGCGTGGTTTAGTGCTTCAAACGCCATTCCTGCCGTCATTGCACCGTCACCTATAACAGCTACTACTTTTCTGTCTTTGCCTTCTTTTTCGGCCGCTACTGCCATGCCTAGCGCAGCACTTATAGAAGTAGAAGAGTGACCTACAGCGAAAGTATCGTAATCGCTTTCAGGCGGCCATGGGAATGGGTGCAATCCGTTTTTCTGACGAATGGTACTCATGCGCTCTGCGCGGCCAGTCAAAATCTTATGTGGGTAAGCTTGATGGCCCACGTCCCACAATAAACGGTCGAATGGCGTGTTGTACACATAATGCAGTGCAACGGTAAGTTCAACAGTGCCTAAGCCAGACGCAAAGTGCCCGCTAGTGGAGCTTACACAGTTAAGTAAGTACTCACGCAACTCGTCGGCAAGCAGGCGTAACTTGTCCTGTGGCAGCTGCCTCAGTTTGTCAGGTGTTTGCGCAAGCGCAAGCGTAGGATAATGTTGGAGGTCTAAACTCATTAATTTGTTATCTTTTTCAACATGGCGCGTGGCTAGTGGTCTCGTTTTACCAATAGCTCGCTAAACGCAATTAAACTTTCTGTATTGTAGGGTAAACGTGCCAAGGCTTGAAGTGCATTATTATGAAGCTTGTCTAATTCTTTCTTTGCACCTTCAAGTCCAAGCTTGGCAGGGAACGTGTTCTTACCCAATGCTTCATCTGACCCTGCGGGTTTTCCTAGTTGCTCACTGCTGCCTTCCACATCAAGAATGTCATCTTGAACCTGAAAAGCCAGCCCAATATCGGTGGCAAATGCCATTAAATCAGTACGTGTGGCATCTGTTAGCGAGTCGCATACCGTTGCTACCATTTCCACACACGCCTTTAAAAGGGCACCTGTTTTTAACTTGTGCAGAGTCTTTAACGCTTCAAGCGATATGGTTTTACCTGTACTGGCAAGGTCGATGGCTTGACCACCACACATACCCGCATAACCCGCACTTTTTGCAAGAATGGAAAGTAGCTTCACGCGTTGTGATTGTGCGTAATCACTTAAAGGTGCGTCGGCGAGTACACTAAAGGCCAAAGATTGTAGTGCATCACCAGCTAAAATAGCGGTAGCTTCATCAAATGCAATATGACATGTTGGTTTGCCGCGACGTAAATCATCATCATCCATTGCTGGCAAATCATCATGTACCAGCGAATACGCATGAATACATTCAATGGCCATACTAATAGCCATTTGGTCTTTTTTGGGGATATCTAGCGTGTTACCGACTACCTGCACCAGAAGGGGGCGCATGCGTTTGCCGCCCGCTAAGAGCGCGTGACGCATGGCATCTTTTAATCGCGGTGCATAGTGAGGTAAATCGTCGATTAACGTAAGCAAAGATGCATCAGTTTGTGCTTTTACTTGCTGATGCAAATCAGAAAAATTCATAAGGTACCTGTTGGAAGTGAGTTACCGATTTAGGGCTGTTCACTTTCTGGAAGCGTTTGAAGTGTTTCTTCACCTTGGTTGCTAAGCAATATTTTCACTTTCTGCTCGGCATGCTCAAGAGATTTTTGGCCTTGACGAGAAAGCGCGATGCCGCGTTCAAACTTCTCTAGCGCTTTGTTTAAGGGCAAGTCACCATTCTCCATTTCATTAACGATGGTCTCAAGCTCTGACAACGTTTCTTCAAAAGACGGACTTTCAGTTTCCTTCGTCATAAAAAATACTCAATATCTTGGCCAAAATACATGTATGGCGCACATTAACCGAGGGTTGCGTAGGGGTCAAATGGTTTGTCTGTATATTCCCAATATGCACAAACGGTAAGGCTAAAATTCATACCATCTACAACACATTTTAAACACAAAGCTGCATTTTAGTTGCTAAAAAAGTAAATGTGCTATATTCGATGTATTGTAAGATTTTGCGTTTAAACTGTATTAAAACGACACAAAGCGTCATGATGGCCTTTTTCAAAAATATCCAATAAATGTGATATTTTTCAATAATGTTGTTTTAGTATTTTAATATAATGCCGATAGACTATTTGAATAACAGCGGCATTGTCTGAGCATAAATGGGGAAGAGTGAGTGGATTTAGCAACCGTCATTGGTATGTTGGGCGCCATCGGGTTCATTGTAATGGCCATGATATTAGGCGGCAGCTTAAGCATGTTTATCGACGTGCAATCAATACTAATTGTATTTGGTGGAACTCTATTTGTTGTCTTATCTCAGTTTACATTAGGCCAGTTTTTCGGAGCAGGTAAGGTTGCAGGTAAGGCCTTTATGTTCAAAATAGAGTCGCCTGAAGAACTTATCGAGAAAATCGTTGAAATGGCGGATGCTGCTCGTAAAGGCGGATTCTTGGCGTTAGAAGAAGCTGAAATTTCAAATGAATTCATGCAAAAAGGCGTGGACATGTTGGTTGACGGGCACGATATAGAAGTGGTGCGTGAAACCTTATCAAAAGATATTTCCATGACGACCGAGCGACACGACTTTGGTGCATCAATTTTCAAAGGTATGGGCGACGTTGCTCCTGCTATGGGAATGATTGGTACGCTGATTGGTTTGGTTGCCATGCTGTCAAACATGGATGACCCAAAGGCTATCGGGCCTGCAATGGCTGTTGCACTACTTACAACACTTTACGGTGCATTCTTTGCCAACGTGGTTTGTCTTCCAATTGCGTTTAAACTGGCAGTGCGTGCTGGTGAAGAAAAGCTAAATCAAAGCTTGGTACTAGATGGAATAGTGGGTATTGCTGATGGGCAAAACCCGCGTGTCATTGAAGGTGTGTTAAAGAATTACCTGGCGGCCAGTAAGCGCGGCGCAGCAGAGGAAGAATAATGGCAGAAGAAGAATGCCCAAAATGCCCCCCCGAGGGGCTTCCCGCTTGGATGGGAACCTTTGCAGACCTTATGTCTCTGCTTATGTGCTTCTTCGTACTTTTATTGTCATTCTCAGAAATGGACGTGCTCAAGTTTAAGCAAATAGCAGGGTCCATGAAGTTCGCATTTGGTGTGCAAAATAAAATTGAAGTAAAAGACATTCCAAAAGGCACAAGCGTTATTGCCATGGAGTTTCGTCCGGGCAGACCTGACCCCACGCCCATTGAATCTATTCAACAACAAACTATTGATATGACACAGCAGATGCTTGAGTTTCAAGCCGGTGACGAGGACTCTGCTGGCGGTCGTCAAAAACAACGCGGAGAACAGCGCGGTGGTCAAGCGCAGCAAACAGCAAGTGAGTCATCTTCGTCAGCACCGCAAAGTAGCGAAGAGTCTGAAACTGCTGAGTTAATGAAGAAAGTCGCCCAGCAGCTTCAAAAAGAAATATTAGATGGCTCAATTGAAATGGAGTCGTTAGGACAACAGCTCACAATTCGAATAAGAGAAAATGGTTCATTTTCTGCGGGCTCTGCATTTCTACAACCGCAATTTCAGCCCGTGTTAAGAAAAATAGGCGGCATACTAGCGGAAGTGCCTGGTGAGATAGAAATTTCAGGTCATAGTGACGGACAACACATTGCCAATGAACTGTATCGCTCAAACTGGGATTTATCTTCGCAGCGTGCTGTAGCGGTAGCAGAGGCAATGCGTACCGCACCAGGCTTTGATGAAAGTCGTATGTCGGTTGTCGGTAAAGCCGATACTAACCCGATTGTTGAGAATGCTACGTCATCAGCGGATCGCGCTAAAAATAGGCGCGTAGAGATAAACATTAATCAAGGTAAGCCAATGCTGTCTCAGCCAATATCGGTGGTAGATCAATAGCTAAGTACTCCAATAAAGAAGTTGGTAGCCAAGTATTTACAGAGTAAATATGCAGAATTAAAAAAGGCGCTCTAAAGGCGCCTTTTCATTGTCTACTTAAATGAAACACATTAACTATTTTCGTATGCACATTACCTACGCAATACGTGCTAAATCATCGCGATAGTGAGGCTTTGAAATAACAAGCTGAACCGTGCTGATGGTACGCTCTAGAAAACCGCCTTCGCAGTATTTTAGATAGTATGTCCACATACGCATAAAGCGTTCATCGTACCCATCCTTCATTAATTCATCTTTGGCCGAGATAAACGCTTCGTACCAATGATTTAGGGTTTTTGCGTAATCAATGCCAATATCATGAAGATCGCGGATCATCATATTGGTATGCTTTTTTAAATGCGCATTTAACTGGTATTGCGAAGGAAGAAAGCCGCCTGGAAAGATATATTTTTGAATAAAATCAACACTGTTTGAGTAACTGTCATAACGGCGGTCGTCAATAGTGATAGATTGCAGTAACATCAAGCCATCGTCTTTTAACAAAGACGCACACTTTTCAAAGAAATTTCCTAGGAACTGCTTACCTACCGCTTCAATCATCTCAATGGATACGAGTTTGTCGTATTTTCCTTCAAGTAGACGGTAGTCTTTTTTAAGAAGCGTTACTTTGTGCTGCAGATTCTCTTTTGCAATCCACTCTGCAGCCCACGCATGTTGCTCTTCTGAAATGGTGGTAGTGGTAACTTTACATCCGTAATGCTTCGCTGCATATACGGCAAGTCCGCCCCAACCAGTGCCGATTTCAATCAGATGGTCGTTTTCATTTAGTTGAAGCTTGTCACAAATACTTTTGAGCTTGTAATTTTGCGCCTCATTTAATGTGGCATTTGGATCTGGGTAAATGGCAGAGGAGTACATCATAGTTGGGTCTAAGAAACGAGTATACAGTTTGTTACCCAAATCGTAGTGCGCTTCTATATTGCGCTTTGCTTGGTCTTTTGTATTTCTGCGAGTAAAGTGCTGGAGTTTATTAATCGGCATGGTTAGCCATTTAAACTTATTCTCCCACTCATCTAAAACAGGTAGGTTTCGCGCGAAAATTTGAACAACGGCTGTTACGTCGTGACTGTCCCAAAGGTCGTCCATGTAAGCTTCACCTGCGCCAACACTTCCACCTAAGAGTAAACTGCGATAGGCGCGAACGTCTTTTATATTTACATTCGCCCGTAGGTCGTCATTTTCATTGCCAAACTGAGCAATCGTGTCGCCACACTCTTGAATGGTTAAGCTACCGTAGGGTAACTGTTTTAAGCATTGTAAGAATATTTTCCTACAGGTCTTATCAATTAACGAGACCTCTGATGTATTAAGTAGTACAGATTCACCGAAAGACATTATTGTTGTTCCTGACTTTTTTCTGGGTGTGTGTACAGCGGTGTTTTTTTAAGGAATAGTTTTAGCGCTTGCCAATAAATTCCTACCACTGTTTTTATTGTCATACTTGGTATACGTTTCATCGCGTCAGTTAGATTCGCCTCATCGAAAGTAAATCGAGTAAGGTTAAACCCCGCGCTGAACTCTTTTTTATCTCTTACGCACTCCATCGCTAATGACAGTGTACGAGACGGTTCGGATATTCGCCAACGGTATGTCATATCCATGGGGTTGAAAGGCGACACATGAAATGCTTTAGGTGTGTCTTGTTGTTCTTTTAAGTCAACTAAATAGTGGTGCCGTTCATTCCACGGTGTATTACTCACTTCCGCTAGTAGATGGGTGAAGTGGCCTGATTCTTTATCTCGTAGGTAATAAAAGTTAACAGGACTAAAGTACATACCCCACATACGAAGCTGGCCCAGCATAAATACATCGCCCTCAAGAGCTATACCGTTATTTAGCGATGTCATTTTTTGTCTTACTGCCTCATCAAGAGGCGTTGATGGGGCACCTAAATAGTCTTCACGCTTAAAGCATACGCGCGCTTTTCCATTTGCCGAAAAACGCGGTATTGTTGAAGACAGAGTGTCTAACTCGTTGCCAGACAACTTAAGCCAAAACAGATAAATGTCGTAATCGAATTTATGCTGTGTTGGCAAGAAGCGCTCGTGGAAGACTTTACCTTTGTAAATGGCACTTTCTATCACAATTGTTCACCAAAACGCGCGCAAACATCTAATGCACTTCTTACGCCGTCTTCATGAAAACCGTTGTACCAATAAGCACCGCAGAAATGCAGATTATCTACGCCGCAAATTTCGCTGCGACGCTGTTGCGCGGCAACCATTTCAGCACTGTACTGTGGGTGCGCATAGTTATACTGACCAAGAATACTGTTACTGTCGATTTCAGGAGTGTTATTTAACGTAACGCAGTAGGTGTTTTTAGCTGTTAAGCGTTGCAAAATGTTCATGTCGTAGGTTACCGACGCTGGACGCATTTCTTCACTGGCATCTTCTTTTAAACGATAGTTCCAGCTGGCCCACGCCAACTTTCTTTTTGGTAACTGCCCAATATCTTTATGCATTACAACGTCGTTTGCAGCATATGGAATGCTGCCTAAAATGCTTTTATGAGCGTCTGATGGCGCCGATAGCATTGCCAGCGCCTGGTCGCTATGACACGCAAATACGACATCGTCGAACGCTTCTGAATGTCCAGTTGAGTCATGAACGGTCCAATTGTCTGACTCTCGCACAACCTTGCTAACGCCAGTAGATAACTTAATCTTCGATTCAAATGGCGCGACCAATGGTGGAATGTATTGACTGGAGCCACCTTTAATGGTGTACCACTGAGGTCTATTTGTAATATTCAGTAGGCCGTGATTGTTGAAAAATTGCAGAAAGAAGGTAAGTGGGAACCTACGTGTTTGCTCAAGACTACTCGACCATATAGCAGCACACATTGGCAGTATATAGTAGCGTGCAAAGTCGTCACTTAAGCCAAGTTCGTTAATGATATCTTCAAGTGTTAGAGAGGACGTATCTCGCTTCTCGGCAACCATCTGTTTACACGCTTTATTGAACTTAAGAATGTCTCGCACTATTCGCCAAAAACGTGGGCGCAAAATATTTCGTCTTTGAGCGAACAAACTATTTATGTTGTTGCCGTTGTATTCCAGATTTGCCTTTTCGCTTTTTACTGAAAAGCTCATCTCGGTAGGCTGGTAATCGACACCAAGAGACGTAATTAACTTTATAAAGTTAGGATAGGTCCAGTTATTAAAAACAATAAAACCTGTGTCGATAGCGTGTTGCTCGCCATCATCGGTAATTTGCTTTGTTGCGGTGTGGCCACCAATATAGTCGTTAGCCTCGTAAACTGTTATGTCGTTATTCTTATTCAACAGGTGTGCGCACGTAAGGCCTGAAATGCCTGTACCCACAATAGCAATTTTTCTTGTCATTATTGGTTTCTCTACTTCTCATCTCTCAATGCTAAACCCAGTCGTTTTTTAACTGGAGTAGGTAGAATGTTCATAAATCTCAGCATATAACCAAACACTCTGGGGAAAAACACAGATTGTTTTCCGCTTTCAATACCTTTAAGCATCGCTTTTGCTGCTTCTTCTGAGGTTATTTTCATTGGCATTTCAAAATCGTTTTTATCTGTCAGTGGTGTTTCAACGAAGCCTGGAGACACCGCTTGTACTGAAACGCCCTTGTCGTGTAAATCAACTTCAAGTGATTTGGTGAAATAGTGGAGCGCAGCTTTACTCGCACCATAAGCTTGTGTGCGTGTGAACGGCAATAGTCTTGCCATGCTATCAACAATTACCAACTGGCTGCCTTTTTTAAGTTTAGGGAGTAATGCATCAACACAATGGACGACGCCAAAGAAATTAGGCTCAAATACTCGTCTAAACATGTCTGGCTCGAAACTGTCCAAGTCAACATATTCACATGTGCCTGCATTAAGAACAGCCGTGTCGAACGTTACGTCTGCTAATGCACGCTTAGTATCATTTAAGTCGGTTACATCAAATTGACATGAGGTAATATTTTCATGCTTGCTCAGCTCGGCAAGTGCTTCTTCATTCCTGCCACATGCAATTACGTTGTAGTTGTTGTCAGCAGCATGTTCTGCCAACGCTTTACCAATTCCTGATGTTGCACCTGTTATTAACAATGTCTTCACTGGGCTAGCTTCCGTTTAATCTTTTTAATTACAAAACCTAACAGTGGTACGTGCTCATACACCATTTCGCCCAAATCATAATAATCTTTGTGATAAACAATAATGTCATCTTTCACCGCTAGCTGCGTTGTGCCGTCTAGGGTAATCGTCTTGTCACCGTTGTTCAGCACAAGTGTCATGGTCCAGTTTGCAACATGGGTAATGCTCTTTTGGTTTTCACCACAAGATAAAATATCGGCAATATCAAACTTACAGCTTTTGGCTTGAGTAAGTAGATTTGAAAAGTAGCCTTTTACTTCATTGAGACCAGTGTGCGTTGTGATAGGGTCGACAAAAACAATATTCTCGGCGTAAATGGCGCCTAAGTCTTCTGGAGATATCTGACAAATATCCGTGTAAATTTTACAAAACCGTTCGATTACATCCATCTCAAGTCTCCACACCGTATTAAATATAGTAAATGCCAATAAGTCTTTAGTAGAGGTAAGCCTATATGCTCCTGCTGATATTTCATAGACTGGTACTTTTTGCAATTAAGCGCAAGTGTTTGATTTACTTATTCGATTCTAGATAGCGATGACACTATTTACATCAAGAACAAGTGGTCAGATCACGAATTTGTTCAAAAGTGTGAAAAATTTTCCCATTCGATCCAATTCGTACTCAGTTGCGTAACTGATTCTGTATTATTGGAAGTGTTATCTATGAGTGAAAATCGTTACCCATTATTTCCGCTGTCTGCCCACTTACTTCCTGAGGGACGGATGGCGCTTCGTATTTTTGAACCACGCTATGTAAGAATGGTGAAGGAGGCGTGCGCTGAAAACAAAGGGTTTGTAATGTGTATGCTCAACGCGAACGGCGACAAAGAGCGTAACGAACACATACACAAAATCGGAACTTTTGCCCATGTAGTCGACTTCGATATGTTAGATGATGGGCTGCTTGGCATAAAGGTTGCTGGTTCTCACCTTGTCGAAGTGTCGAATATACAGACGGACAAGGATGATTTAAGAACCGGGGTATGTGAATCGATATCCCAATGGACGTGTGATTTATCGCCTCGACAACTAGCGCCTATGGACGAGCGGCTTAAGGAAATTTTTGGGAATTATGATGAGCTTGCATCCTTATACGATGATCCCAAGTTTGAATGCCCTACATGGGTATTGAATCGTTGGTTAGAATTGTTGCCGGTAGATGGTGCTCAAAAACAGCATTTTTTAGCGCAGAGAGAATGTACAGGCTTACTTAACTACTTGTCGGCTCTTATTGCTTAATAGGTAAGAAGCTGAAATAACTGCAAAAAGTTGTTGTTATTACAAAATCGTAATCCATAAATCAAAAATTTAGCCAACGAATTAAGCCAAAACGTCGTAGAATTAACAGAACCAAAACGGAAAAGCGGACGAATCTTATGTTAGTTGGAATTCCATTGGAACAAAGCAACAGCACAATCAAACCTAAAGAGTGTGCTACTGAAATGTCTGATTACCTGGTCGCGGTTGCTGATAGTCGATGCAAGCGGTCTTTCGCAAATGTATTTAATTACTTCGCTCCTCGCTTGCGCTCATATGCATTGAAGCAGATGGGAAACGAAGCACTAGCGATGGAGCTAGTGCAAGACACAATGTCAAATGTGTGGCAGAAAGCACACCTATTTAATGCTGAGAAGGGTTCACCATCAACGTGGATCTTTACCATCGCGCGAAACATTCGTTTTGATATGCTTCGTAAGCTACAAAACAGAAAAGAAGATGTGTGCTCAGATGACCTATGGCCTGTTCTATGTGAGCAAACAGCTGACGTCAACGAAGCTCCACTTGACGAGCAAGTGACATTAGAGCAAATTGGACATCTATTTGAGTCTCTGCCCGTAAAGCAGAAAGCAGTTGTCGAAGCAATTTACATCGACGGTAAGTCACAACAAGAAGTGGCTGATGAGCTAGCAATACCGCTTGGTACTGTAAAGTCTCGTACAAGATTAGCTCTTCAGCGATTAAAGGTAATGCTAAGCGATAATGATTAAGTTTCATCCAAGTTCCGAACAAATCAAAGAGTTTGTGGAAGGAACGCTGTCACCAGCCACATCGTTAATGGTCTCTGCGCACTGTGACATGTGTAAGAAGTGCCAAAAGCAGTTAGAACTGCAAACCGAGCTACTTGCTGCTGAAATGGTGTCTAGCTTTGAGCGGCAGTCTGCTTCAAGTTCGGGTTTCGATAGTATGCTTGCCGAGATAACACAAATGCCGTCTTCAATTGAATCGGACGGCTTTTTGTCTACATCGCAAAACAATGCTGTCGCTGGTGGAAGTAAGGTTTACGGGTCTACCACAATCGAACTTGACGGTCGGTCATTTAAGCTTCCTCGAACGCTTCATCGCTACATAGACAAGACGGGCAACTGGTCGAGTTTAGTTGGTAAGCTGTGGCAAGCGCCGGTGGACTTAGGAAACCAAGGCGTAGCTAACTTTATTTACATGGCGCAGGGTGGCAGTGTGCCTGAACATACACACCGCGGCACAGAGTACACCCTTGTCATAGACGGCGAGTTTAGTGATGGACTCAGTCATTATGATACCGGCGACTTCATTTTTATGGACGGTGAAAAAACACATACGCCCAAGGCCGATACAAAAGAAGGATGTTTAGTGTTTAGTATTGTCGACCAGCCACTGCATTTTACATCTGGTTTGGCGCGTTTGCTTAACCCATTTAGTCATCTGTTTTTCAGGTAATAATAGAAACAAAAAAACGCACCATTTGGTGCGTTTTTTTATGCTCTAAGAAACTGGAGTCACTTTTTCTTAGCTAATGAAGTCACTTTCAGGGTAGTTTAACTTCAATGTCTTCATCGCGTTATCACGAAGTTCGGTTAAACCAAGCTGCTCATAACTAGACACCATAATCTCTAGCGCCTGTTGAACTTGCGTTGTATTCGGGAAATGCTCAATAACGTAACGTCCGCGGTTTGCTGCCGCAACGTAAGCTTCTCTTCGCATGTAGAATCGTGCAATCGCAATTTCATAGCGCGCTAAACGGTCTTTGATATACACCATACGTTGTTTAGCGTCGGCTGCATATTTGCTGTCTGGATATTGCTGAATTAAACGACGAAAGTCTTCAAATGCTTGGCGCGATTTTGAAGGGTCTCTGTCTGTTCTATCGATATTCATTAACTCTTGGAACAGATTACTGTCTGATTCCATGTTAGTCAGCCCGCGCATGTAATATGCGTAGTCAACATCTGAGTGATTAGGGTTTAAACGAATAAACCGGTCGATAGTTGCAAGCGTCTCGTCATTTTTACCTGACTTGTAGTAACTGTAGATAAGGTCGAGCTGTACTTGGTGTGACAAAGGACCAAATGGATAACGAGAGTCAAGCGAGCTTAAAGTTTGAGCTGCAGCACTGAAGTTTCCTACTTCCATGCTTTGTTTCGCTCTGTCGTAAAGTTGCTGTGCGCCCATATTGGCAAGTACGGCTTTTTCTTCAGGGTCTGAAGAGCTACATCCTGCGACAGATACCATAGCTCCCAAAAGTACGGGAGCTAAAAAACGAAATGATTTCATAATAATTCTAGTTTCCTGCTAAACAGTTTTAATACTTCGCTGCCTAAGCTCATGTGTTAAACAACAACACTTTCGACGCATTCTAACGCACTAACGGTGAGAAAAACCATACAAAAACGTAAACAACGCAGTGTACAGCGTGAATACTTGTTATAATACCTTTTTTTAGACGTTATCAATGGTGTTATGACACAGTCGCCGAACACAATACAATTAGAAGCCTCAACAGAAGCTTCGCACTTTGGCTTACGCTTAGATCAGGTTTTAGCAGATTTGTTCCCTGAATATTCGCGTTCAAAGCTAAAAACTTGGATTCAGGATGGAAACGTTGCTGTTAATGGAGAGGTAATTACTGTTCCTCGCCATAAAATGCAGATGGACGAAGTGGTTACCGTACAAGCAGAGATGGACGTTCAAGTTACCAGTGAGGCGCAAGATATTGCGCTGAACATCGTATATGAAGACGAACATATTCTGGTTATCAACAAACCTGCTGATTTGGTGGTACATCCTGGTGCGGGTAACCCAAGCGGAACAGTGTTAAATGCGCTTCTAAATCACGTGCCTGATATTGATAAAGTTCCTCGCGCCGGTATCGTGCATCGACTAGATAAAGACACAACAGGGTTAATGGTGGTTGCTAAAACCATTCCTGCGCAAACCCACCTTGTGGACCAGCTACAACGCCGTGAAATGAGTAGAGAGTATGAAGCGGTTGCGCTTGGCACAATGGTAGCGGGGGGAATTGTAGATGCCCCCATAGGTCGACATGCGACTAAGCGAACTCATATGGCGGTTCGCGAAATGGGTAAGCCGGCGGTTACTCATTTCCGCGTAATTGAAAAATTCCGTGCGTACACCCACTTAAGACTAAAACTTGAAACCGGCCGCACTCACCAAATCCGCGTTCATATGGCGCATATTAAGCACCCATTACTTGGCGACCAAGTGTATGGCGGGCGACCTCGTTTACCAAAAGGTGCATCAGAGGCGTTTATTGGTGCATTAAGAGGGTTTCAGCGTCAGGCGTTACATGCAGCGCAATTGTCACTGTTCCACCCCGAAACAGAGGAATGGATGACATGGAAAGCGCCTTTACCGCAAGACATGCAAGACTTGCTGAAAGCAGTCAAGCAGGACAGCTTAGACAATCCTGAGGATATGCTTTAACACCATGTCAAACGCGCTCAACGTAATTACACCAGAATGGGATTGCCCCGATAACGTTATTGCTTACTCAAGCACGCGTGCTGGTGGTGTAAGTGTGGGCGACTTCTCTGGGTTAAATGTTGGCGCTCACGTTGGTGATGATTTGCTTTTCGTAAAGACAAATCGTCATCAGCTTCCACACAATGAGAAAATTACGTGGCTTGAGCAAGTACACGGAAACAAGGTTGTTTCGCTTCCATCCGTCGATACCACCGCTGATGCTGCAGTATCATCAAACCGCAATTTCTATTGTGCAATAATGACGGCAGACTGCGTTCCAATTCTATTGTGTAATAAGGATGGAACCCAAGTAGGGGCTGTTCATGCAGGATGGAAGGGGTTAGAAAATAACATTATTGCTAATGCGATCCGTGCCTTTAAGTGTGAGCCAAACAATATTATGGCGTGGATTGGGCCTGCAATATCTCAACGCTGTTACGAAGTTGACACGAGCGTAGCCAGTCGTTTTTCGACTTTTGATAATGTGGTGAAACCAAGTGCAAATCAGGGAAAGTTTCTTTTAGACCTGCCCGCTATAGCACAACAACAGCTTCAAAATGCCAATGTGTTCTCTGTTACGCAAAGTGCCTTATGTACATATTCAAGGCAGGACTTATTTTATTCTCATCGATTCGCAACACATCAGAACAAAAGGTCAACAGGCCGAATTGTTAGTGTTATCGGATTGTCCTAAATCAAACTTCTCTCTAAAAACCACACTTTTTTAGAGGTTCTTTCAATATCCTACTTGAATCATTATTTATAAGCTCCCATAAATAAATCATCGACAACGTTTCATCTGTTAGGTTGAGATTATGAGACTAGATAGATTTACCAGTAAATTTCAGCTCGCGATTTCCGATGCACAGTCTTTGGCTTTAGGCAGAGATCATCAATACATCGAGCCAGTACATCTAATGACTGCCATGCTAAATCAGCAGGGCGGATCAGTACGTCCACTGCTTGACCAAGCCAACATAAATGTTAACGCATTGCGTAGTGCATTAAGCCAAGCCATAGAGCGTTTGCCTCGAATTGAAGGTATTGGTGGAGACGTACAGCTTAGTAAAGACAGCGGCATCTTATTGAATTTGTGCGATAAAATAGCGCAACAGCGTAAAGATGAATACATTACATCCGAAATATTTGTTCTTGCAGCGCTTCAAGACAAAGGGCGCTTAGGTGAAATTTTAAAAAGCCTTAACGTGACGAAAGACAGTGTAGAAACTGCCATTGATGACATGCGTGGTGGGCAGACGGTTACCGACCCTAACGCTGAAGACGTTCGCCAGGCACTAGAAAAATATACCACCGACCTTACTGAGCGCGCTGAGCAAGGTAAATTAGACCCCGTTATCGGACGAGACGACGAAATTCGCCGAACCGTGCAAGTGCTGCAACGCCGCACAAAGAACAACCCTGTACTTATTGGTGAGCCGGGCGTAGGTAAGACTGCTATTGTTGAAGGTTTAGCACAGCGAATTATCAATGGTGAGGTACCGGAAGGTCTAAAGAATAAGCGGGTACTTGCTTTAGACATGGGCGCACTTGTGGCTGGCGCCAAGTATCGTGGCGAGTTTGAAGAGCGTTTAAAAGCGGTGCTTAATGAGTTGGCCAAGGAAGAGGGCCGCGTAATTTTGTTTGTGGATGAGCTTCACACTATGGTGGGCGCTGGGAAAGGCGATGGTGCTATGGATGCCGGCAACATGTTAAAACCAGCACTTGCCCGTGGCGAACTACACTGTGTGGGGGCCACCACTTTAGATGAGTACCGCCAGTATATTGAAAAAGACGCTGCACTAGAGCGTCGTTTCCAAAAGGTGTTGGTAGAAGAGCCTAGCGTTGAAGATACCATCGCCATTTTACGGGGGCTGAAAGAACGCTATGAACTGCATCACTCTGTTGATATCACCGACCCGGCAATTGTTGCTGCAGCCAGCCTTTCTCATCGCTATATCAGCGACCGTCAGCTCCCCGATAAAGCTATCGATTTAATTGATGAAGCGGCGTCTAGCATTCGCTTGCAAATAGACTCTAAGCCAGAAGATATGGACCGTTTAGAGCGCCGAATTATTCAGCTTAAGCTAGAAGAGCAAGCACTCGCTAAAGAAACCGATGACGCCAGTCACAAACGGCTAGAAATGATAGAGCTTGAGCGTGAACAGGCTGAAACACGTTACAGTACTTTGGAAAAAGTGTGGCTAGATGAAAAAGATGCCATGCAGGGAACACAAACCATAAAAAGTGAGCTTGAACAGGCGAAACTTGATTTGGAAATAGCGCGTCGTGCGTCTGATCTCAATCGTATGTCAGAGCTACAATATGGGCGAATACCAGAGTTAGAAGCGAAGCTAGAGCAGGCTGCCGAGAATGAAACGCGCGAGACAACGCTGTTGAAAAACAAAGTAACAGACGCAGAAATTGCTGAGGTGTTGTCGCGTTGGACGGGGATCCCTGTTGCAAAAATGCTTGAAGGTGAACGTGATAAATTGCTGCGCATGGAAGATGTATTGCACAAACGCGTAGTAGGGCAACAGGAGGCGGTTCAGGCTGTGTCTCATGCCATTCGACGTTCAAGGGCGGGCCTTGCCGACCCGAATCGTCCGATTGGTTCGTTCTTGTTCCTGGGGCCAACAGGTGTAGGTAAAACAGAGCTATGTAAAGCGTTAGCGGGCTTTATGTTCGATACCGAAGATGCCATGGTTCGTATTGATATGTCCGAGTTTATGGAAAAGCATTCCGTGGCAAGGCTGGTGGGTGCACCTCCTGGTTATGTAGGCTACGAAGAAGGCGGTTACTTAACCGAAGCTGTTCGTCGTAAACCCTATTCGGTCATCTTGCTTGATGAAGTAGAAAAAGCGCACCCTGATGTGTTTAATATTTTACTGCAAGTGCTCGACGATGGAAGGCTTACTGATGGGCAGGGGCGTACCGTCGACTTCAAAAATACAGTGGTTATTATGACATCAAACCTAGGTTCGGATGTTATTCAAGATAAACACGGTGAAAACCAGTACGACGATATGAAGGCATCGGTAATGAATGTAGTGGGTCAGCATTTTAGACCTGAATTCATTAACCGTGTTGACGACATTGTAGTGTTCCACCCTCTGGGTAAAGAGCAAATTAAGTCCATCGCGAAAATACAGCTTGCAGCACTGCGCGCAAGACTTGCCGATAAAGGGTATAAGCTTTCGCTATCTGCAGCCGCTATGGACAAATTGGCCGAGGCCGGATTCGACCCTGTTTTTGGCGCAAGGCCGCTTAAACGTGCTATTCAAGTGCAGGTTGAAAACCCACTTGCACAGCAACTGTTAGCAGGGCAGCTTTTGCCCGAGTCAACCATCCGCATCGATGCAGATGACAGTGGCTTATTTGTATTGAACCAATAACGTTGTGAAAAGCGGCATCGAGAACATTTGAAAAACATAACGAGAGGGCAGCAGAAATGTTGCCCTTTTTCTTTTGCGCTTCATTTTTAGCAACGCAGTGGTATGGTAACCACTCAACCATGGCCGAGTAAAAAAGAGAGAATTCATGCGAAGTACTGACGTTATCGAAAAGTTCATAAGCATTATTGGTGAAGATAACGTTGCTACTCACCCTCAACAAACTGAGCACTATAGAAAAGGCTGGCGTAGTGGTGAAGGCGAGGCGCTTGCGGTACTGTTTCCCAAGACACTTTTAGCCTGCTGGCAACTTTTGGAAGTGTGCGTAGAAGCTAATTGTATTATTATCATGCAAGCCGCGAAAACAGGACTAACGGAAGGCTCTACCCCCAATGGTAACGACTACGATAGACCGGTAGTGATCATAAACACGCTCGCCATGGACGAAATAGTTTTACTTAACGGCGCTAAGCAAATAATCAGTTTTCCAGGTGCCACACTGCACAAGCTTGAAGGTATGCTCAAACCATTTAAGCGTGCACCACATTCTGTTATTGGTTCGTCGTGTCTTGGCGCATCAATTGTTGGTGGTATTGCTAACAACTCAGGTGGCGCATTGATTAAAAGGGGCCCTGCATATACAGAGCTTTCACTGTTTGCACAGGTAGATAAACTCGGAAAACTGCAGCTTGTCAATCATCTTGGTATAGAGTTAGGCGAATCGCCCGAAGAGATCCTCACAAATTTGAGCAATGGAAACTTTGATAAGACGCAATATCAACCTAATAGAAAAGCGTCTGCCAGCGACTATGACAGTATTGTAAGAGATGTAGACGCAAACACACCAAGTCGCTACAACGCCGATCCATCCCGCCTTTTTGAAGCCAGCGGCTGTGCCGGAAAAATAGCTGTGTTCGCAGTGGTACTCGATACTTTTCCAATGCCTGAGCAAGAACAAACATTTTACATAGGTACCAATGATGCAAGCGTGCTTACAGAGTTAAGGCAGCACATGCTAAAACACTTTACGCATTTGCCTGAGGTAGCAGAATACCTTCATCGTGATATGTTCGATATCGCTGATAAATATGGCAAAGACACATTCTTAAGCATCTATCATTTAGGCACATCATTTTTACCAAAGCTGTTTGCCGCCAAAGGAAGAGTAGATGCCGTTTTAAACAAAGTCTTTTTTCTGCCTTCTTTTCTGTCCGATCGTATTATGCAAGCTGTAAGCACGCTTTTTCCCGATCACTTGCCCAAGCCTATTAGGGCGTTTCGTGATAAATACGAACACCACCTTATTCTTAAAGTAAGCGATGAAGGAATTGAGGAAGCGCAACAGTATTTAAGCGCATTGTTTAAGCAAGATAATGCTAAAGGCGCTTATATTACTTGCACTGAAAATGAAGCCCAAAAGGCATTTTTGCTTCGCTTTGCGGCAGCAGGCGCTGCGGTAAGGTATCAAACTCTGAAAGACAAATCGGTGGGAGACATTCTTGCTTTAGATATTGCGCTTCGTCGTAACGACTCACAATGGGTAGAAAAACTGCCAGACTCTATCGCTCAACATATCGATAAATCACTGTATTACGGCCACTTCTTCTGTCATGTGTTCCACCAAGATTACGTGCTTAAAAAGGGCGTCGACGCTAAAAAAGTAAAGCAAGATATGTTAATGCTGCTTGATTCTAAAGGGGCGAAATACCCCGCTGAGCACAATGTCGGGCATTTGTATCAGGCAGAAGATGCGCTGGTAGAGTTTTATAAATCGTTAGATCCCACCAACACCTTTAATCCCGGCGTTGGTGGGATGGAGAAACATAAGCGCAACTGCTCATGCTGCTGACTCGAATTCTAATACGGCCTTAAGCGCATAAGGAGCTGTGGCGCTTTGTTAGAGGCTATCAAGTAACTCTTGAGCTTTTGGACGTAGAAAGAAAGGGCGTTCTACGTTAACTGCAAACTCTAGCTCTTTTCTTGCTTCATCAATGCGTTTAAGCTTCGCTAAAGTGAAGCCTAGATGATAGCGTATGTTCGGATTACTCGCGTCTCTAGAAAATGCATCGCGAAGCATTTTTAAGCTACCTTCATAGTCACCTTCTAATGCTTTAATATGCCCAAACGTATCAAGTACGCGTGCCGACGTGGGTTGTAATTCGTACGCTTTCACTGCGTATGCCTTGGCTTTTTCAAGTGAACGGTCCATTGTCATAAGCGCAAGACGGTTATGTGCTTCTGCAGGGTTCAGCAGTCCAGGTTCTTCAATAAGTGATTGGTAAAGTTGTATAGACTCATCAAACTCTCTAATAAAGAACAAATACTGCGCCAGCAGGTTTTTCGCAAGCAAGTTACTATCATCTTTTTTTACTAGGTCGCGAGCGGTGTTCAAGAATGTGTCGACGTGCTCTTCATTAAGGGCATAGTTGTAGATAGCAATAAATGCCTGTGCAAAACGTGGGTCTATATTCAACGCTTCTTTGTAGTGTTTAACAGCAGCGTCACTGCTATCGTTATTTGCAGCTAGCCTGCCTTTTAAAAAGAAATACACTGGGTTTTGACGCTGGGTGTTAGGAACAGACGCCAACAGTGAAGCAGCTTTGTTGTTATCCTGTAGGTCTAATAATAGACTTGCGTAGCGTAGGGTAACGAAGGTGTTATTGTTAGAAACGGAATAAGCGGTTTCCATTGCGCTTTTAGCAGCATCGCTATCACCAATAGTTCGCATCAAGTCAGAGTACGTAAGTAACTTGTCTGGCGCTTCGTTAATGAAGTTTTTCACAATGCTTAAGGCTTTTTGTGCATCAGCCATTTTATTAGCGGCTAACAGCAGTTGCGCCTTGCGCAGTAAGAAATCTGCATTGTCAAAATCGTCTTTCAACAGTAAATCAAGATGATATAGGGCGCTTTTTGTATCACCTTGCTGCTGATAAAGACGAGATAAACGCTCTCGTGCACCTACGTTTGACGGTGTGAGTGTTAGAATATCGAGATAAATTTGCTTTGCTTCTTCTATTTCACCTTCTCTTGTTAAGTTGAAGGCCTTAAGAAGTAACGTTTCGTTGTGCTGAGGAGACAGCTGAAGCAATTCCTCTACAAGTTTGTTTGATACGTCAACGTTGCCAAGCCTACTTTCTGTTGCCGCTAAATTGAACTTAGCTGGAAATAGGGTGGGGTTTGCTTCCAACGCTTTTTCTATATTTAATTTGGCTTGGTCAAGCTGTCCTTGGCGAATTAGAATCCCTGCTTTTAAGTTATAAACTTCAGCCTCTTCTGGAAATATTGAACTTAATAGCTCGGCACCTTTAAGTGCTTTATTAAACTCACCCGCTTGAAGGTTCATCAAAGAGTATGTAAACAGAAAGCCCGCGTTTTCAGTGTATTTTTCTAAATTACTTTCTAAAATATCTAACGCTTGCTGCTGTTTGCCGCGTGCGGCCATGAGCTTTATTTTAAAAAGTTGCAGCTTTCCCTCGTTGGGAAATTTCATTTCTAAGTCAGATAGCAAGCGCTCTGCTTTAAATGCTTTTTTCTGGCGAATAAATAGGTCACCTAGCAGCAGTGCTGAATCTACATCAGACATCAGTGCCGACTGATGCCTCTCTAATAATCCTAATGCTTGTTTATCTTGCTGTGTCGCAATGTAAACTTGGCTCAGCATAAGTACAGCTTGAAGATCATCGGGCTCTTTCTGCAGGTAAGCGTTAAAGTCTTTCGCTGCAGTTTCCATATTGTTGTTGAAGAAGTTAGTTAACCCGCTAATGTAGAGCAGCATTGGCTGTGAGGTGATGAGTTCGGGATCAAGCTGTGCCATAAACTCATTCAGTTCTTTCAGCTTTGTATTGTCAATAGCTTGATCGCTGTCGCGGCTTTGAAGCCAGCTGTTCAAAAGTATGGCCAGCGGGTCGTTGGGCGTATCTTCAATAATTTCGTCAACAAACAGCTTTGCTGTGTCGTAGTCTTTTGCCTCTAGATAAAGATCTACAAGGTTTCTAAGTGCTATAGGGTCGTCTCGGTTAAATGACAACGCTTTTTGTAAGTGGGCAGTAGCATCGTCTGTATTACCTTGGCGGTAAGCAAGTTGACCTTTCAAACGCCAGGTAATCGCGTTTTCTGGCTCAAGTGAAATAGCGTCGTTTATCAGCGCTTGCGCTTTGGTCAGCTCTTCATTTTGTAGTGCAATTGATGCAAGGCCATTTATTGCCGGTACAAAGTTTGGAGAACTTTTAACAATGGTATTGTAGTCACGAAGGGCACAGGCTTCGTCCTCAAGACGCAGACACGCGGTTGCTCTAATGAGCAGCCACTCTCGCTCAGCGTCGCCAGATAATCGCTCTAGGTTGGTAAACTCAACAATTTCTTTGTATTTGTTAAGAAATAGCCACGTATTTCCGAGGGGCTCAGCTAATAGGTTTATATCTGCACCCATTTCAAGCGCTTCTACAAATTCCATTTCAGCGGCAGTTAAATACCCGTTAATTAGCAGTATCTCGCCCATAAGTAGCTTAGCGGCTAAATTTTCAGGGTCTTTCTGTAGGCTATTCTTTAAGTGTATATAGGCCTCGTCGTATTCATTATTGTTAAATGAAGAAAGTGCTTTTTCATAGTCTTCAGATGTTGTAGCAACACTAGCACCGCTAAATGTAAGCATTGATGTAACCGCGAGTGACAGTAAGGTGCGATTGAATACACGTTTTTTATTGAGCAAGATGTCCATGAGTACCTATATTTCCACCTGACGAAAGGTATTTTTATGCATAAAAAAAGGTGGCTAAAGCCACCTTTTAAAGATACGTGTTTTCTGTTTAATTTTAAACAATTAAACGCGACGTTTACGTCTATATAGCAACACACCTAGACCCAAGCTCATTAGTGCAAGTGCACCTGGTTCGCTTACTTCTGCTGGTGGATTTACACTGTTTGTTTGTTGAACGTCAAAATTTATGCCAGCTAACTTAAATGCATCATTATGCTGCTTACCGCCAATATCACCGAAAACCTTATTGTAAGCACCTACCAACCAGTAAGTTGAAAACTCTGTGTTAAACGTGTCACCTAAATTTGCAAGTCCGTTTAACTGGTCACCCATGATGTTAAAAGAGGCGGCAATAGCATTGCCCAATGAATCTTGCTTAACCATTGTAGACCATGAGTCAATTGCTAAGTTGTCGTCAGCAAGAGATGCGACTGATAGTTGTTGGTCAGAGCCAGCATGCCAACCTAAGCTCACCGTGTTCAAACTTACAGCTTTGTCGAATGAAAGCAAGACGTAGTCAAAGTTTCTAAAACCTTCTGCAGTTTGCCAACCGTCTTGTGTAGTGTAATCGATAATATTATCAATTGTGTGGTGATTATTCGATTCGTTATTATTAATAACCCCATAACCGTAGTCTCTAGTGTATGTAGGTTTACCTACGAATTCAGCGTCAGATGCGTTGATTTCGCCGACATTAGTTTTCGAAATTTTCTGCCAACCATCAATTCCATTCACCCAATCCGTTGAAAATTTTGTATATGTCCATGCCGAAACACTGACATTTACATCATCTATAACTATACCGTTTTCAGACAGTACTTCGCTCTTGTCGTAGCTTAGAAGGTCAAGGTCAAGTGTTTTATCGTCTGCTACTGCTGTTGAGGACAAAAATAACGATGAGAATACTGCTGCCACTACTGACAAATTCTTTGATTTATTCATTGAGAAAACGAACCACATAAAGTTGAAATATAGGTGTATACCACTAGGCAATCAAAATGTATGCCAGATATTTTAACCCATGAATTCAAAGTGTTTTTTTTGGGGATATTCCACGTGAGTAAAAAAAGCTGACAGTAGAAAACGGTCAGCTTTAATCTTTAGTAGGGGTTATTTCGAAGCTTGTTTTCTGCGCCACATTATCAGCATGCCCGACGCGAAAAGTAGACCGATTGTGCCAGGCTCACTCACTGCAGTAGTTGTTGGCGGCGTTGGTGTTCCGTCCACTGAAAAACCGATACTCGTTAGCTTGAACGCATCATTATTTGAGTAACCGCCAATATCGCCGAATACTTTATTGTACGCACCTACAAGCCAGTATTTTGCCGATGTATTAATGGCAAACTCAGATTTGTATTTCAAATGCTCATCGGTTGTGTCACATTTTTCTACATTATAAGAGGCTGTTAAGGCGTCCCCTACAATGCTGCTCCAAGTGCTACTACCAGATGTCAAAGAACTGATATTGTCTAATGCTGCCACTGAAACCTGTGTATCGCTTTGACTGTATGCCCATGAAAAGCCAGCACCCTGCAACGTTACTGAGTCAGAGAACGAGAAAAGGACAAAGTCAAAGTCTTGCCAGTTGCCACTTACTGTATTCATATTATCAATGGCATGGTCAGGAGAGTTATGAGAATACTCCCAATCTTGATTAGTAACACCGTACCCATACCAATCTGAAATCTTGTACGTATTTGCACCTACAACAATGTCGTCATTACTGCCAAAAGTATCGGCCCAGCCGCTGATAGAAATATTCACACCGCCTATCGCAACGTCTGATGACGTGGTGGATGTGCTTTCGAAAACGCCTTTATCGACAAGGTTATAAACATTCTCACCAAGAGGCGAGTTACACTCGATACTAGTAGATTGGGTACTCGTACCGCAACCGCTGTAATTATAGTTGTACCAATTACCGGCAATCGCGTTGTTCGCTATACAAGTAGTAGACAACGCCAGGCAAATTTTAATGATGGAACTTAACCGCATATCAATTAATCCTATTACAATTGAGTGGGTAAGCGCCTCTTGCGCTTTGAGCGCGAGGAACTTCAACATGGAAGTCGAATTCTAATGTGTATAAGTGGCGTGTTGGGTATGCGAACCCATACGATGTTATGGAGTACTTTTATTAACGCTATCTCATGGATGTTTACAGACAGCTATGCGAATAACGCTAGATATGAAATAATTAGTAGAGATTAAGTTGAAAAACGAGGACATATGTCTGAACAGAAGAGAAAAGGAATCTA
>Ga0213840_1000847_pt1 | contig 32212 bp, 27 predicted proteins | sample SWPATP22_FD_160132 | JGI IMG/M metagenome (GOLD analysis project Ga0213840, IMG submission 160132) | Coastal seawater microbial communities from Marineland, Florida, United States - SWPA TP2 #2 | ecosystem: Environmental > Aquatic > Marine > Coastal | place: USA: Florida | collected 2016-08-14 | reverse complement strand
GCCTCGGGCGAGGGCGTGCCGGGGGCCGGGGCGCGCGGCGCGACGAAGGTTTCGGCGGGCTCTTCTTCGACCTCGGCGCGCGGCTGGAACACCGGCTCTTCCGGGCGGTAGGCGGGCGGCGGCAGGCCGTCATCCTGCTGCGCGGCCTGTTCGGCGGCGTAATGCCCGGCGGTTTCCTGATAGGCGGCCGGTTGCGGTGCGGGCTCGTCCAGGCCCTCGAACAGGCTGGGTTCCGGGGCCTGCTCCGCGGGCGCTGCTGCGGCGGGCTCCATCGCCGGCGCCGGCTCTTCGACCGGGGTCTCGGCGGCGATCGGCGTGTCCAGCTCCAGCGGCTCCTGCGGCTGGCGGCTTTCCTCGGCCGACACCTTTTGCTTCAGCGGCTGCGACAGCGGCCGGCGCGGCACCGGGATGTCGCTGTGCACCTCGGAGGCGTCGATGCCGGTGGCGACGACGCTGACGCGCATCATGCCTTCCATATCGGTGTCCAGCGTGGAGCCGACGATGATATTGGCCTCCGGGTCCACCTCTTCGCGGATCCGGTTGGCGGCCTCGTCCAGTTCGAACAGGGTCAGGTCGTGGCTGCCGGTGATGTTGATCAGCACGCCGCGGGCGCCCTTGAGGCTGATTTCATCCAGCAGCGGGTTGGCGATGGCCTTTTCGGCGGCCTGGATGGCGCGATCTTCGCCCTCACCCTCGCCGGTGCCCATCATCGCCTTGCCCATCTCGTCCATCACCGCGCGCACGTCGGCGAAGTCGAGGTTGATCAGGCCGGGCCGCACCATCAGGTCGGTCACGCCTTTGACGCCCTGATAGAGCACGTCGTCGGCCATCGAGAAGGCCTCGGTGAAGGTGGTCTTTTCGTTGGCCAGCCGGAACAGGTTCTGGTTCGGGATGATGATCAGCGTATCGACGACCTTTTGCAGGGCGTCGACGCCCTCCTCGGCCTGGCGCATCCGCTTGATGCCTTCGAACTGGAACGGCTTGGTGACCACGCCCACGGTCAGCACGCCCAGTTCGCGGGCCGCCTGAGCGATGATCGGCGCGGCGCCGGTGCCGGTGCCGCCGCCCATGCCGGCGGTGATGAAGCACATGTGCGATCCGGCCAGATGGTCGACGATCTGCTCGATGCTCTCCTCGGCCGCCGCGGCGCCGACGGAGGCGCGGGCGCCCGCGCCCAGCCCTTCGGTCACCTTGACGCCGAGCTGCACCCGGTTGCCAGCGTGGCTTTGCTGCAGCGCCTGCGCGTCGGTGTTGGCGACAACGAACTCAACGCCCTTGAGCGCCTTTTCGATCATGTTGTTGACGGCGTTTCCGCCCGCGCCCCCGACGCCGAAAACGGTGATCCGCGGTTTCAGTTCTTCCTGTCCGGGCATCGAAAGGTTCAAGGTCATGCTCTGTCCGCCTGTTCACAATCGTTTCACGTCATACCACCGTCTCTGTCGGACGGGTCTGCCTGAATGAATAATAGCGGGATCACAGCGCAAGGTCATCAAGAAAACAAGTGATTCATACAAAATATGGCAAAAATTTAACGCCCACCGGCGGTATCTTGCCCAGAGCCCCACATATTGCGTGTTTAACCGCACGCAATAATAGGCCCCGGCACAACACCGGTGCGCAACAGGGCAGACCGCCATTGGCGCCAACCCTTCGGATCAAATTTTTGCGGGGTCCCTGCTCGACCCTCCCGGCCGCCTCTCGGTGGTGCGGCTTAAATTCAGATTAGCATGGGGCCGCCGCGCAGGCTACCGAAAACCGGCACGATTTTGCGGCCGGGCGCCCGGCGCGCTTACCAGTTGTCCTTGAACCACTTCACCGCGCGGCGCAGCGAGCGGGCCGGGTAGCGGTCGACCGGCACCTCGAAATCCCACCATTCGTCCTGCGGATGCGCCGCGAAGAGCGCCAGCCCCACCGCCCCCGCAAACCCCGGCCCGGTGGCCGATTGCGGCAGCCCATGCACCCGCAGCGGCCGGCCCAGGCGCACCTGCTGGCCCAGGATGCGGCTGGCCAGCCCGTCGAGCCCCATGATCTGGCTCGACCCGCCGGTCAGCACGATCTGCTGACTGGGCAGGTGGTCGAAGCCGGCCGCATCGAGCCGCACGCGGACCTCTTCCAGAATTTCCTCGACCCGGGGGCGCATGATGCCGATCAGTTCGGCCCGGCTGACGGTGCGGCGGTCATGCTCCCAATCGCCGGTGTCGCCGCCGATGTCGATCATGTCGCGGTCATCGGCGCCGGTGGCATGCACCCCGCCGCAGAAGGTCTTGATCCGCTCCGCATTGGCCATCGGCACGCCGAGGCCCATGGAGATATCGCCGGTGATATGATCGCCGCCCATCCGCACGCTGTCGGCATAGATCATGTGCTTCTTCATGAAGATCGAAATGCTGGTCGAGCCGCCGCCCATGTCGATACAGGCCGCGCCCAGCTCCTGCTCGTCCTCGACCAGCGCCGAGATGCCGGAGACGTAAGCCGAGGAGGCGATGCCGGCCAGTTCCAGATCGCAGCGCTTGATGCAATGGACCAGATGCTGGATCGCGGCGGCGTCCACCGTCAGCATATGCATGTCGACGGCCAGGTTATGGCCAAGCTGGCCGCGCGGGTCGATCAGGCCGGAGCGGTTGTCGAGCGCGAAGTTCACCGGCTGGGCATGCAGCACCTCGCGCCCGGTGCCGTATTCGGGCACCTCGCAGGCGGCCATTACCCGGGCGATCTCGCATTCGGTGACCACCTGGCCTTCCAGCTCGACCGTGGCATCCAGCCCGTAGGATCGCGGATTGGCGCCGGAGAAGCAGGCAATCACGTGATCGACGCGGATCTCGGCCATCTTCTGGGCGGCCTGCAGGGCGGTGCGGATGGCGCGCTCGGTCTCCTGCATGGCGGAGATCTCGCCGAACTGCACCCCGCGGGAGCGGGTGGTGGCGGCGCCCACCACGCGGAAGCCGCTCTGTCCGGCCAGCGACCCGATGGAATTGTCCTCGCTCAGCTTGGCGGTACCGTCGAAGCGCAGGATCAGGCAGGCGATCTTGGAGCTGCCCACGTCCAGGATCGCGATCACGCCCCGTTGCATCGCCTGACGGCGCATCTGCCGCATCGCCCGTTGGGATTGATAGAGGTCCGTCATCATCTGCTACTGCCCGTATCCGTTTATTTTTCTTATTTTCCACCAGTCCTCGACGGCATTTTCCGTCATCCGCACCGTCGGCCGCGCGCGCAGACGCATGTCGACCACGGTGACGTCGCGGTCCAGCAGTTCGCGCACCTCGTTCAGGGCCAGCACCCGCTCCAGCGCGCGCACCGGCTTGTCCGTCGGCAGCAGGATGCGCTGGCCCCGGTCCAGCACCACGTCCCAGCGCCGTTCGCCGACCCGCACCAGACCGCGCAGACGGTCGGCCAGCGGCCGGGCCGCGGCGATCAGCGCCAGCGCCTCTTCGACCGCGGCATCGGCCCCCTGCCCCGCGATCAGCGGCAGTTCGGGCCGCGCCGTGCGGGCGGCGAGGTTGTCCACATGCGCCCCGGTCTCGTCCAGCATCGACAGCCCGGCGCGGCTGCGCCAGACCACCGCCGGCTGCCGCTCGGTCACGTCGACCTGCAGGATGCCACCGGGGCGAACCCGTACCGAGGCCGACTTCACCGGGTCGAGGCCGATGATGCGCTGGCGGATCTGCTCAAGGTCCAGATCGAAGGAGCTGACCGGGAAATCCAGCGCCACCGCCTCGCGGATGTCTTCCGACAGGTTGCGCCCGGCGCCGTCGATCGCCATCAGCCCGACCATGAACTCGGGCCGTTCCTGGATCGAGGCACGCAGGTCGGAGATAAACAGGTTGAGCGCATCGCGGCGCTGCTCGTCCGCCATGAAGGCCGAGCCGAGCGCGAAGCACAGGCTGAACGGCACCACGACGCGCAGCCCCAGCCGGATGCCCGGCGTCAGCATCCAGCGCTGCAGCCGGTAGTTCAGACGCGACGGCGCCGGATCCGGGCGGGCCTGGGTGCGGCCGCGCGGCTGGGTCTGGGCCTGAGCGTGGGCCTGCGGCTGGGTCGGGGCGGCGCCTAGCGGTCGCATGAGGCATCCTCCACCATCCAGGCGCAAAGCTGGCCGAAGGTCATCCCCATCACGCCCGCGTGTTCCGGCACCAGCGAGGTGGGCGTCATGCCGGGCTGGGTGTTGACCTCCAGCAGGATCAGCCCCTCGGCGCCCTTGCTCTCGTCCCAGCGGAAATCGGTGCGGCTGACGCCGCGACAGCCCAGCGCCCGATGCGCGCGCAGCGCGTAGTCGAGGCAGAGATCGAAGATCTCGCCGGGGATATTGGCCGGGATCTCATGACGCGAGCCGCCGGGTTTGTACTTGGCGTCGTAATCGTACCAGCCGTCTGTGATGATATCGGTGACCGTCACCGCGCGGTCGCCCACCACCGAGGTGGTCAGCTCGCGGCCGGGCACATATTTCTCCACCATCACCTGGGCGGGCATGTCCGCCGCCAGCCGCGGCGGGGTATTGGCGTTTTCCTGCACGATATAGATGCCGACGGAGGACCCTTCGTTGTTGGGTTTGACCACGTAGGGCGGCGCCATCACGTGATCGGCCTCCACCGCCGCCTTGTCGACGATCAGGCTTTCGACCACCGGCAGGCCGGCGGTGCGGAACACCTCTTTGCTGCGCTGCTTGTCCATCGCCAGCGCCGAGGCCAGCACGCCTGAATGCGTATAGGGGATGCGCAGCCATTCCAGCAGGCCCTGGACGCAGCCGTCCTCGCCCCAGCGGCCGTGCAGGGCGTTGAAAACCACATCGGGGGAAATCTCTCGCAGCCGCTCGCAGAGGTCCGGGCCGGCATCCAGCTCGACCACCTCGTAACCCTCTCCCCGCAGTGCGGCAGCGCATTCGCGCCCGCTGGACAGCGACACCTCGCGTTCGGCCGAGGGGCCGCCCATCAATACCGCAACACAGGGGGTCTTTCCGCTCGACTGACCCACGTTGTGCCTCAATGTCCCCGGGCCTTTGCGGCCCGTGTTTCTTGTCCCGGATTCCGCGCCCCTGTGTGCCTGTGGGGTTCGCGATCTGGGGTGTTATTGCGCCGACGGTTCGCTTTCCGCTTCACCGATCCGCATGATTTCCCATTCTAGCGTTATGCCGCTGGTTTCGTAAACCTTTTTTCGCACCAGCTCGCCCAGTCCTTCGAGATCGGCGGCACTGGCGTGATCGGCGTTGATCAGGAAATTGGCGTGTTTCTCGCTCATCTGCGCACCGCCCAGCCGCGCGCCGCGCATCCCCGCGTCCTGGATCACCTTCCACGCCTTGAGGTCATGCACGTCATCGGCGCGCCCGGTGCTGGAGAACCCGGCCGGGTTGCGGAAGGTGGAACCGGCGCTGCGCTCCCTGGTGGGCTGGCTCTCATCGCGTTTGCGGAGCTGCTCCTCCATCCGCGCCAGCAACGCGTCGGGATCGCCCTGCGGGCCCTCGAAGGTTGCCTCGATCAGCACCATGCCCTCGGGCAGATCGCTCTGGCGGTAACGGAAATTCAGATCCTCCGCCGTCAGCGTCACGATCTCGCCCGCCCGCGTCACCGCCCGCGCCGAGACGAAGACATCGGCGGTATAGGTGCCGTAACAGCCCGCGTTCATCCGCACCGCCCCGCCAATGGAGCCCGGAATGGTCCGCAGGAAGGTCAGGTCGACGCCCGCCTCGGCGGCCTTCTTCGCCACATGGGCGTCCAGCGCCGCCGCCCCCGCGGTGATCCGGGTGCCCGCCACCGTGATCCCGTTGAAGCCGCGGCCCAGCCGGATCACCACCGCGCGCAGCCCGCCGTCGCGCACGATCAGGTTGGAGCCGACGCCGATGGGAAACACCGGCACCCCGGGTGGCAGGGCGGCGAGGAACCCGGCCAGATCGGCCGCATCGGCGGGCTGGAACAGCCAGTCCGCCGGGCCGCCCACGCGCAGCCAGGTCAGATCGGAAAGCGGCTTTTGCGGGGTCAGCCGCCCGCGCACCTGGGGAAGGTCATAATCCATGCCCCCTGCTACCGCCCCCCGCGTGCCGGAACAAGCCGCCGCGGCAGGGATCGGGCGAAATCCCGCGCGGCGGGACGTAACCCGCGACCAGCGCCGGGATCAGCAGGCCGTTGGCGATCCCCCAGAGCGTCATGACCGCGCCCCGCCGGTGCCGCCGAAGATCCGCCGCAGCCAGCGTGTGAGGTGGATCACCGGCCAGCGCAGCACCGACATTCCCGCGCCCAGCACCAGCAACCCGATCCACGGCCCGTTCTCATAGGTGACATAGCCCAGCAGCGGCACCCCCAGCGCCGCCAGCCCATAGGCGGCGCGCCAGTGGTTGTCGCGGCTGGGCAGCATGCCCCGCAGATTGGCCGCCACCGCCCAGACACAGGCCAGGATCAGCGAGGGGGTCATGCGCCGCCTCCCTTGCCGAAAAGCTTGCCCAGCAGCTGCCGCAGCGGACGGCGGAACATCGACAGCACCGCCAGCAGCGCCGCCAGCGCGACCCAGACCCCGTGATCGACCCCGAGCCAGACCAGAAGCACCGGCGCGCTCAGCAACAGCGCCCCGCCGGGCCACATCTGCCACCGCATCGGCAGCATCGCGGTGGCCGCCCCGGCCAGCACCCAGAGGCTTGCCGCGACCACCGCCCAACTCATCCCCCCGACCCCGCAAAGGAGGCGGCGAAGGCGGCGATACAGGCCGCCATCCCCAGCCAGGGCACGTAGGCGGGCACCACGAAGGGCCCCTCCGGATCGCGCCGCTTCACGCCCACCAGCGAGGCGTTGACGATGGTGAAAACAATCAGCAGCGCCTGGGTGGTGATCTCGGCCAGCGTCGCCACCGGCAGCGTCAGCGCCGAGGCCGTGGTGACAGCGCCGATCAGGATGGTGCCCAGCACCGGCGTGCCGAAGCGCTTGTGCGCGTGGCGGAACACCGACAGCCCCGGAGAGCGTTTGCCGAGGCCGAACAGCACGCGGGCCGCCATCACGATCTGCGCCAGAACGCCGTTCATCGCCGCCGCCACCGCGATCGCCGAGAGGAACAGCGCCGAGGTGCCGGTGCCGGCCTCCCAGACCAGCGCCAGCGGCCGTTCCGAGACGCCCAGCACCTCGCGCGGGACGGCACGGACCGCCGCCATCGACACCAGCGCATAGAGCAGCGCGGTGATCGCCAGCGCCCAGAGGATCGCGCGCGGCATCGCGTGCTCGGGCTGCTTGGTTTCCTCGACCACGTTGACCATGTCGTCGAAACCGATGAAAGCGAAAAAGCCGAAGACGGTGGCGGCGGCCACTCCGCTCCATTCCGGTGGCGGCGGCGCGCTCCAGTCGGCCACCGGCGCGGCGGCGAACCCGGCGCCGGTGACCATCAGAAGGCCCGCCACCTCGACCAGCGTCAGGATCGCGGCGAAGGCGAGGCTTTCCAGCACCCCGATCAGGGCGATGACGGTCATCGCCACGCCAAAGCCGATCACGCCCCAGACGAAGGGCACGTCGATAATGGCGGTCAGGTAGCCGACCCCGCCGCGCAGCACCGCCGCCGCCGCCACGGTGCCCGCGATGATGTTGATCCAGCCCACCAGCACCGCCAGCCAGTGCTGCCGCAGGCCCATTTCGATGTAGGAGCTGTCGCCGGCGGCCTCTGGGATGCGCGCGGAAAGCTCGGCAAAGGCCAGCGCCGAGGGCACAGCGACCAGCCCGGCCAGCAGGAACGACAGCGGCGCCCAGATCCCGGCCACCCCGGCGGCGACCCCGGTCAGCACGTAGATGCCCGCGCCCACCATGACGCCGACGCCATAGGCGGTCAGCAGGCCCATCCCGATGCGCCGTTTGAGTTTTTCCGTCATTCCTGCCTCGATCGATCCTCCGCAGGGACCATTTGGCACGAAGCGGCGGCGGATTTCGAGGGGGTTTCCGCCGGAACCCGGGGCTTTAGCCTTTCAGCCGCTCCGGCAGGCGGTTGGCCCAGGCGCTGATGGTACCGGCACCGAGGCAGACGACCATGTCGCCCGGCTTGGCCTCGCTGCGCACCAGCCGCTCCAGATCGTCCTCGGAGCCGATCGCATGGGCGTTACGGTGGCCATGGCGGATCAGGCCGGCGACCAGATCGTCGCGGCTGGCGCCGGGGATCGGGTCTTCGCCCGCCGCGTAGACATCGGCGATGCCGACCACATCGGCCTCGTTGAAACAGGCACAGAAGTCGTCGAACAGCGAATGCAGCCGGGTGTAGCGGTGCGGCTGGTGCACGGCGATGACGCGGCCCTCGGTCGCCTGGCGGGCGGCCTTGAGCACGGCGGCGATCTCCACCGGGTGGTGGCCGTAGTCGTCGATCACGGTGACCCCGTTCACCTCGCCCACGCGGGTGAAGCGGCGGTTGACGCCGCCGAACCTGGCCAGCGCCTCGCGGATCTCGTCGCGTTTCATGCCCAGGTGGCGCGCCACCGAGACGGCGGCCAGCGCGTTGGAGACGTTGTGATCGCCCGGCATCGGCAGGGTGCAGCCTTCGATCGTCTGGCCTTCGGTCTGCAGCGCGATATCGAAATGCGCCACCCCCGCCTGGTAACGCAGGTTCACCGCGCGGATATCGGCCTGGGCGTTGAAGCCATAGGTGGTCACGCGGCGGTCGGTGATACGGCCGACCAGCGCCTGCACCTCCGGGTGGTCGGTGCAGCAGACCGCCAGCCCGTAGAACGGGATGTTGGAGACGAACTGATAAAAACCGTCGCGCAGCCGGTCGAAATCGCCCCAATGCTCCATATGCTCGGGGTCGATGTTGGTGACGATGGCGATGGTGGCGGGCAGCCGGTTGAAGGTGCCGTCGCTCTCGTCGGCCTCGACCACCATCCATTCGCCCTGCCCCATCCGCGCGTTGGAGCCATAGGCGTGGATGATGCCGCCGTTGACGACCGTCGGATCGAACCCGCCGGCGACCATCATCTCGGCCATCAGCGTGGTGGTGGTGGTCTTGCCGTGGGTGCCGGCCACCGCGACGTTGGACTTCAGCCGCATCAGCTCCGCCAGCATCTCGGCCCGGCGCACCACCGGCAGGCCGCGCAGGCGCGCCTCGTCCAGCTCCGGGTTGCCGGGCTTGATCGCGGAGGAGATCACCACCACCTCGGCGCCTTCGAGGTTTTCCGCCCGCTGTCCTACGAAGACCTCCGCCCCCAGCCCGGTCAGCCGTTCGGTGATGGCCGAGCTTTTCAGGTCGGAGCCCTGCACCCGGTAGCCCAGGTTCAGCAGCACCTCGGCGATCCCCGACATGCCGATGCCGCCGATGCCGACGAAATGGATCGGCCCGATATCGGTGGGCAGTTTGGTGGCAGGGGTCATGTCTTCTCCTTGTCAGGCCTTGTCAGGGCCGGCCGCGGCCAGGTCCTCGACCAGCGCCACCAACCGTTCGGTGGCGTCCGGCATGCCGATGCCCAGCGCCGCGCGGCTCATCTGCAGGGCGGCGTCGGGGTTCGACAGAACCGTTGCGATCTGCTCGCTGAGGCTGGAAACGTCAAGCCGCTTTTCCGGGATCAGGATCGCGGCGCCCGCCTCGACCAGCCCGCGGGCGTTGGCGGTCTGGTGGTCGCCCACGGCGGCGGCGAAGGGGATCAGGATCGAGGGCCGGCCGATCACGGTCAGATCCGCGATGGTCGAGGCGCCGGCGCGGCTGATCACCAGCTGCGCCTCGGACATCCGGGCCGGCACGTCGTTGAAGAACGGCTGCACATCGGCGTCGATGCCCTGTTCGGCATAGAAAGCGGCGACGCGGGCGCCGTCCTCGTCGCGGGCCTGGTGGCTGACGCGGATATTGCGCAGCATCTCGGGCGGCAGCGCGGCGATGGCGCCGGGCACCACGTCGGACAGGATCCGCGCGCCCTGGCTGCCGCCGATCACCAGCAGCGACATCGGGTAATCGCCCGGCGCGATGTACCCGGCCCCGGCGCGGGCCAGCACGGCGGCGCGCACCGGGTTGCCCACATGTACGCCCTGCGCGCCCGCGGGCAGCTCGGTCGGCCAGACGCCGCAGGCCACCTGCGCCACCCGCGTGGCAAAGATCTGGTTGACGCGGCCCAGCACGCCGTTCTGTTCATGGATCATCCGCGGCAGGCCCAGCAGGGTGGCCGCCGCCAGCGCCGGGATCGACGGGTAGCCGCCGAACCCTACCACCGCGTCCGGCTTGTCGCGCTGCATCGACCAGGCCGCGCCGAGCACGCCGGCGGCCAGCTTCGGCAGCACCAGCGCCTTGGAGGCCAGCCCACCGCGCGCGAAGGTGGCGCTGGAGACCTGGGTAATCTCGGTCGAATGGGGAAAGCCGCCGGTATAGCGGGCGCCGCGCGCATCGGTCGACAGCTTCACCCGCCAGCCGCGCTTCAGCATCGCCTCGGCCAGGGCCTGGGCGGGGAACATATGGCCCCCGGTGCCCCCGGCGGCGATCATCAGCAGCTTTTGTGGCATCGGTTCTGTCCTGCACTTTCTTGTCGTTCCGGCCCGGCAATCGCGCAAATTGTCCCGCGCCGCCAGCCCTTCAGCCGCGGCCGCGCAAGATCTCGCCGATCTCGCCCTGCGGCCGGGTCCGGGTAAAGGCCAGCAGCATGCCCACCGCCACGCCGCCGGCGATCAGCGAGGAGCCGCCGTAGCTGACGAACGGCAGCGTCATCCCCTTGGCCGGCAACAGCCGCACCGCGACCCCCATGTTGATCATCGCCTGCACCCCGAAGATGCAGGCCAGCCCGGTGCCCGCCAGCCGGATGAACGGATCGCGCTCCCGCATCAGCCGCAGGAGCGAACGCACCACGATCGAGGCGTAGAGCGCGATGATGATCATCACCAGGATCAGCCCGTATTCCTCGGCCGCCACGGCGATGATGAAATCCGTATGGGCATCGGGGAGCGACCATTTCACCTGCCCCTCGCCGACGCCGACGCCGAACAGACCGCCCTCGCGGATCGCGTTGGTGGCATAGCCCAGCTGGGTGGTCGGATCGACCTCGGCGCTGAGAAAGCCGTCGATGCGGCGGGCGAAATGCTCCGACGCGGAATAGGCGATGGTGCCGCCCAGCACCACGGCGCCGGCCATGCCCACCAGCAGCAGCATCGGCGCGCCGGCGACGAAATACATCACCCCCCAGCCGAACAGCACCAGACAGGCCTGGCCGAAATCGGGCTGCATCACCAGCATGCCGACGATGGTCATGCACAGGATCACCGACCACAGCTTGCCCGGCGGGCCGTTGATCTGTTGGCTCGCCGCCAGCATCCAGGCGGCAACGACGATAAAGACCGGCTTCATGAATTCCGAGGGCTGCACGCTGGCAAAGCCCAGGCTGTACCAGCGCACCGCGCCCTTGCCGAAATCGGTGCCGAACACCGGCAGCAGCGCCAGCGCCACGAAAGCGCCGAGAAAGCCCAGCACCGCCAGCCGCCGCACCAGCGTCGGCGACATCATCGAGGTCAGCAGCATCGCGGCCAGCGCCAGCATGCCGAACACCGCCTGCCGCTCGACATAGTGAAACGGGTCGAACCCGTTGCGCGCGGCCAGCGGCGGCGAGGCCGCCAGCCCCAGCAACAATCCGATACCCGACAGCACCAGGACAGAGGTCATCGACCACTTGTCCAGCGTCCGCCACCATTTCGGAAGAATGGGCTCGCCCCGTTGCGCGGGTACCGCGCCATAGACCATCTCGGTCATGGTAATCCTGCCGTTTGCTGCCTCTGCCCGCCCGGTTTTCCGGGTCTGGTGATGAGTTTACCGCGAAACCTGCTTTCGCACCAGCCCGTTCCTCTTGCCTTTGGCGGCAATCCGCGCCAAGCGGCGGGGATGGAGTTCGATACCGTCATCCTCGGCGCCGGGGCCGCCGGCCTGATGTGCGCCGCCCATGCCGGCCCGCGCGTGCTGGTTATAGACCATGCGAAAAATCCGGGCGAGAAGATCCGGATCTCCGGCGGCGGGCGCTGCAACTTCACCAACCTCTATGCGGGGCCGGAGAATTTCCTGTCGCAGAACCCGCATTTCTGCAAATCGGCGCTCGCCCGCTATAGCCAGTGGGATTTCATCGAGCTGGTCGGGCGGCACGGCATCGCCTGGCACGAAAAGACGCTGGGGCAGCTCTTTTGCGACGGCAAGGCGACGCAGATCGTCGCCATGCTGCGCGAGGAGATGGCGCAGGCGGGTGCAGAACTCTGGCTCTGCACCGCGCTGGTGGAGCTTTCGAAAACCGAAAACGGCTTTTCGCTCAGCCTCGACCGCGAGGGCAAGCGGGTGGCGGTCACCTGCCGCAACCTGGTGCTGGCCACCGGCGGCAAATCGATCCCCAGGATGGGGGCGACGGGTCTGGCCTATGACATCGCCCGGCAATTCGGCCTGGCGGTGACCGAGACGCGCCCGGCCCTCGTCCCCTTCACCTTTTCCGACGGCCGCTTCGCCCCGCTCGCCGGTGTATCGCTGCCCGCGCGGCTGTCGAACGACCGCGCCAGTTTCGACGAGGCGCTGCTCTTCACTCATCGCGGCCTCTCCGGGCCTGCGGTGCTGCAGCTATCCTCCTACTGGCGCGAAGGAGAGGAGATCGCGGTGAACCTGATCCCCGAGGCCGCGCTCTACGACGCCCTGCGCGCCCAGCGGCAGGAAGCCGGTCGCCGGGCGCTCGCCACCGAACTGGCGCGCCACCTGCCCGCCCGGCTGGTAGAGCACCTGGCGCCGGAGCTGGGCCTTTCCGGCAATCTCGCCGACCAGTCCGACGCGGCGCTGCAGGCGCTCTGCGACCGGCTCTCCGACTGGCGGCTGACGCCTTCGGGCACCGAAGGCTACCGCACGGCGGAGGTCACCCTTGGCGGCATCGACACCGATGGACTGTCATCGAAGACGATGGAGGCGAAGGCCGTGCCCGGCCTGTACGCTATCGGCGAGGCGGTGGATGTGACCGGCTGGCTCGGCGGGTACAATTTCCAGTGGGCGTGGTCGTCCGGCGTCGCGGCAGGACAGGCCATCGCGGCGAGGGGCTGACCCCAGCCCGGAACAAGGCGCGTAGCGCCGCCGGGCAGCGCCCGACCGCCCTTATGGGCGGGCGCTTCTTTAACGTTTGCACACAGAACTCACGCCCGATGTGGCGGCTGCCATAAAGTGACGCCTCCATAATGCAGGAGCGCCCACCCGCGGTCGAGCGCTTCCCTCTGTTGCGCCTGGCGGCAACAGACTTACGTAAGCCGTTTCTCCACCTGCGCCGTGAAATCTTCGCCGCGCTGTTCGAAGTTGTCGTACTGATCGAAACTCGCCGCCGCCGGCGCCAGCAGCACGGTATCGCCCGGCTCGGCCTCTGCCATCGCGCGTTCCACCGCGCGGGCCATGGTGGTGCAGACCTCCGCCTCCACGTCGAGCTGCATGGCAAACCCCGCCGCCTCGCGCCCGATGACATAGGCCTTGACCACCGCCCCGGTCGCCCCTTTCAGCGCGCCGAGCCCGCCTTCCTTCTCCAGCCCGCCGCAGATCCAGCGGATGCGCTTGAACGCGCCCAGCGCCTTCACCGCGCTGTCCAGATTGGTGGCCTTGCTGTCGTTGACGTAAGCGACGCCGCCCGCCTCCGCGATCACCTGGCTGCGGTGCGGCAGCCCAGGATAGCTGTGCAACGCCTCCTCGATCGCCCGCGGCGCCAGCCCCAAAGCGCGGCAGGCAGCGTAAGCCGCGCAGGCGTTCTGGTGGTTGTGCGCCCCCGGCAGCCCGCCGATCCCGCGCAGGTCGATGGAGGCCACCTGCTTGCCCTTGCGGTATTCCGACAGGAACCCCTTGCGGGCAAACACCTGCCAGCCCGGCCCGGTCAGCTTCTGCCCCGAGGATACCCGGATCACCCGGTCGTCGCCCGGTCCCTCGGCCATCTGGCCGGCCAGAAACCGCCCCTCGGCCTCATCGACGCCGATCACCGCGCGGTCCGGCCCGCCTTCGGCAAACAGCCGCCGCTTGGCCGCAAAATAGCCGCCCAGTCCCGCGTGCCGGTCCAGATGATCGGGGCTGAGGTTGGTGAACACCGCCACGTCCGGGGTCATCGCCCGGGCCAGATCGGTCTGGTAGGAGGACAGCTCCAGCACCACCACCGCGCCCTCCTCCGGCGGTTCCAGGTCCAGAACGCCGCGGCCGATGTTGCCGGCAAGCTGCACCGGCCGCCCGGCCTCTTGCAGGATGTGATCGATCAGCGCCGCGGTGGTCGATTTCCCGTTCGACCCGGTCACCGCCACGACCCGAGGCAGGGTGTCCATCCGGTCCCAGCCGGCGGTCGCCAGCGAGCGGAAGAACAGCCCGATATCGTTGTCCACCGGCACACCCGCCTCCAGGGCGGCGGCCACCACCGGGTTCGGCGCGGGATAAAGATGCGGGATCCCCGGCGAGACCACCAGCGCCGCGATGGCATCAAACGCCCCGGCGCGGGTCAGATCGGCACAGGTGAACCCCTCGCCCTCGGCCCGCGTGCGCGCCTCCGGGTTGTCGTCCCAGCAGACCGGCTCCGCCCCGCCTTCGCGCAGCGCCCGCGCCGCCGACAGCCCGGACCGCCCCAGCCCAAGAACGGCGACCTTCGCGCCCTCGTATCCGCGTACCGGTATCACCAGCCCAGCTCCTTCTTGTCGCGGAAAAATCCGCCCGTCGGCCCGTCCTCGGGCAATCGCGCCAGCCAGAGCGCGGTTTCCGCCCCCTGCTCCGGGCTGCGCGGCGCCGCCGCGCCGCCCATCCGGGTGGCGACCCAGCCGGGGCACATGGCATTGACCTTGATCCCCTCGGGCAGATCGCGCGGCAGCGCATGGGTCAGCGCGTTCAGCGCCGCCTTGGCCACGCCATAGGCGCCCGGCCCCGCCAGCCCTTCGGAGAAACTGCCCCAGTCGGACGACAGATTGACGATCCGCCCCCAGCCCTGCGCCGCCATATGCGGCACGCAAAGCCGGATCAGCTCATAGGGCGCGCGAAACATCACCTGCATCGAGCGCGCCACCCCCTCGGGGTCCTCGATCATGTTGCTGTCGATCAGGATGCCCGCGTTGTTGACCAGCACGTCGACGCCGCCGATCCGTTCCAGCGCATGGGGAAAACTCTCCGGCGCCTCCAGGTCCAGATGCACCCAGCCGCAGCCCAGCGCCTCGGCGGCCTCGCGCCCCGCCTGCCGGTCGCGCACCGCGATCACCACCCGGTGATCCTGCACCAGCCCGGCTGCAATCGCCCGCCCGATGCCCCGGTTGCCGCCCGTCACCAATGCCGTCTTCATCTTCCAGAAATCCCGCCAGTCCCAGCCTGCGCACCCTGCACCGGAGGGGCCGGGATTGGCAAGCCGGGTCAGCCGCGACAGGCCACGGACCGGGCCGCTCTGCGCCCCGGCTGCCGCACCCGTGCCACCGGGCTCAGCGCACCTTCAGCGTCGCCAGCCCGATCATCGCCAGGATCAGCGAGATGATCCAGAACCGGATCACGATGGTGGGCTCGGCCCAGCCTTTTTTCTCGTAGTGGTGATGGATCGGCGCCATTAGGAACACGCGGCGGCCGGTGCGCTTGAAATAGAGCACCTGGATGATCACCGACAGCGCCTCGACCACGAACAGCCCGCCGACGATGGCCAGCACCAGCTCATGCTTGGTGGCCACCGCGATCGCCCCCAGCGCCCCGCCCAGCGCGAGGCTGCCGGTATCGCCCATGAACACCGCCGCCGGCGGCGCGTTGTACCACAGGAACCCCAGCCCGCCGCCGAACAGCGCGGCGGTGAAGATCAGCAACTCGCCGGTGCCCGGCACGTAGTGCACGTCGAGATATTCGGAAAAGTCGACACGGCCCACCGCATAGGCGATCACGCCCAGCGTCATCGCCGCGATCATCACCGGCATGATCGCCAGCCCGTCCAGCCCGTCGGTCAGGTTCACCGCATTGGCGGCGCCGACGATGACGATTACCCCGAAGGGCACGTAGAAATAGCCGAGGTTGATCAGCACGTTCTTGAACACCGGCAGCGCCAGCTGGTTCTGCAGCGCGTCCGGATGGTTCCAGGCCGCCCAGACCGAGGCGGCGATGGCGATCAGAATACCCAGCGCCAGCCGCAGCTTGCCAGGCACGCCCTTGGTGTTCTGTTTCGAAACCTTGGCGTAATCGTCGGCAAACCCGATGGCGCCGAACGCCAGCGTGACGATCAGCACCAGCCAGACGAACGGGTTGTCGAGCCGCGCCCAGAACGCCGTCGCCGTCACCAGCGCCCCCACGATCAGCAGCCCGCCCATGGTCGGCGTGCCGGCCTTGGACAGATGCGCTTCGGGGCCGTCGTCGCGGATCGGCTGGCCCTTGCCCTGACGCTTGCGCAGCACGTTGATCAGCGGCGGCCCGAACAGGAAACCGAACAGCAGCGCCGTCAGGAAAGCCCCGCCTGCCCGAAAGGTGATGTAGCGGAAGAGGTTGAAAAAATCCCCGCCATCCGACAGCGCGGTCAGCCAATAGAGCATGTCAGCCGGTCCTATCCTTCATTGTTTTTCGCTCCCGGCCCCATCCCCGGCGCCAAAGCGCGCCTGCCTTGGCCGATTTCGCGCAGCCCGTCAACGACCTTTGCCAGCGCCATGGAGAGCGAGCCCTTGGCCAGCACGATATCGCCGGGCCGCACCAGATCTGCGATCTGCGCCGCCAGCTCGGCGCTGGTCTCGCAATGCAGCCCGCGTTTCGCCGCCGGCAGCGCCGCGTGCAGCGCGCCCATCAGCGGGCCGATGCAATGGACGGTATCAATGGCCGCCATCGCCGGCAGATCCGCCAGCGCAGCATGCAGCGCCTCGGCCTCCGGTCCCAGCTCTTTCATGTCGCCCAGCACGGCGATGCGGCGGCCCTGCCCCTCCGGCGCAACCGAGGCCAGCACCGCCAGCGCGGCCGCCATCGAGGCCGGGTTGGCGTTGTAGGAATCGTCCAGCAGCGTCAGCGCGCCGCCGGGCAGGGCAATCGCCTCGCGCGCGCCGCGGCCGCGATAGGGGGTCCAGCGGGCCAGGCTTTCGGCGGCGCGGGCCGGATCGGCCCCCAGCGCGGCACAGGCCGCCAGCGCGCCCAGCCCGTTCATCGCGAAATGCCGCCCCGGGCTGGCCAGCGTGAAGCCGACCGGCCCGTCGGGCGTCTCTGCCGCGACCCGGGTTTCCTCGCCCACCACCTCGGCCGAGATCAGCCGGTAGTCGTCTGCCCCCGCGCCGAAGCCCAGCGCCATGGCGCCCACCGCGTCGGCCTTGGCAAACAGGATCGGCGATTGTTCCAGATCGGCGTTCAGCACCGCGATGCCGCCCGGTTCCAGCCCGTCGAGGATGGCGGCCTTTTCCCGCGCGATGCCCTCGATACTGTCGAACGCCTCCAGATGCGCCGGCGCCACGATGGTCACCATCGCCACATGCGGACGCGCCAGACGCGCCAGCGGCGCAATCTCGCCGGGGTGGTTCATGCCGATCTCGATGATCGCGAACCGGGTCTCCCGCGGCATCCGCGCCAGCGTCAGCGGCACGCCCCAATGGTTGTTGTAGCTGGCCACGCTGGCATGGGTCGCCCCCTGCTCCGACAGCATCGCCAGCAGCATTTCCTTGGTGGAGGTCTTGCCGACGCTGCCGGTCACCGCCACCACGCGCGCCCCGGTGCGCGCCCGCGCCGCCCGGCCCAGCGCCTCCAGCCCCTTGAGCACGTCATCGACGATCAGCAGCGGCGCATCCTCCGCCACGCCTTCGGGAATATGGCTGACCAGCGCGGCGCCGGCGCCCTTTTCCAGCGCCTGCGCCACGAAGTCATGACCGTCGCGCGCGGCCTTCAGCGCCACGAAGAGATCGCCCGGTTCGATGGTGCGGGTGTCGATGGAAACGCCCCCGACCGCCCAATCGCCCTGCGCGCGCCCGCCGGTGGCCGCCGCGGCCTCGGATGCGGTCCAAAGGCTCATAACCGCCCCTCCAGCGCGGCCACCGCCACGCTCGCCTGTTCGCTGTCGTCGAACGGCAGCACGTCGTCGCCCACGGTCTGGCCGGTCTCATGCCCCTTGCCCGCAATCAGCAGCGCGTCGCCCGGGCCCAGCGCATCGACCCCGCGCAGGATCGCCTCGGCGCGGTCGCCCACCTCCACCGCCTCCGGCGCGCCCTGCAGCACCGCCGCGCGGATGCTGGCGGGATCCTCGCTGCGCGGGTTGTCGTCGGTGACGAAAACCAGATCGGCATTCTCCGCCGCCGCCTGGCCCATCAGCGGGCGTTTGGCGCGGTCGCGGTCGCCGCCGGCGCCGATGATGGCCACCAGGCGGCCCATTACATGCGGCCGCAGCGCCTTCAGCGCGGTGGCCACCGCATCGGGCGTATGGGCGTAATCGACGAACACCGCCGCGCCGTTGCCGCGCGTCGCGGCCAGCTGCATCCGGCCACGCACGGTGGTCAGCTCCGGCAGGGTGCGGAACACCGCCTCCGCCTCCTCGCCGCAGGCAATGGCGAGGCCCGCCGCGACCAGCACGTTTTCCGCCTGAAAGCCGCCGATCAGGTCCAGCCGCGCCTGATGGCTCTGCCCGGCCCAGGAAAACCGCAGGTCCTGCCCTGTCGCATCGAACCGCTGCGCCAAGAGCCGCAGATCGCCGGCCTCGCGGCCCACGGTCAGCACCGCCTGCCCGCGCGCGGCGGCAATCGCCCGCATCTCGACGCCGTGCGGATCCTCGAGGTTGATCACCGCCGTGCCGTCCGGCGGCAGCACCCGGCGAAACAGCCCCGCCTTGGCGGCGAAATAGGCCTCGAAGCTCTCGTGATAATCCAGGTGGTCCTGGGTGAAATTGGTGAACCCCGCCGCCTTGAGCTGCACCCCGTCCAGCCGCCGCTGCTCCAGTCCGTGCGAAGAAGCCTCCATCGCCGCATGGGTGATGCCATGCTCGACCGCCGCGGCCAGCGTCCGGTGCAGGGTGATCGGCTCCGGCGTGGTATGGGCCAGCGGCGCGCTCCACGCCCCCTCGACGCCCGTGGTGCCGAGGTTGATCGCCGGATGTCCCAGCCCCATCCAGATCTGCCGCAGGAAGGTGGCGACCGAGGTCTTGCCGTTGGTCCCGGTCACCGCCGCCATCACCTGCGGCTGCGCCCCGAACCACAGCGCGGCGGTAAAGGCCAGCGCCTGGCGCGGATCCTCGGTGACCACAAGCGCGGCATCGGAGGCCGCGAGTTCCACCTCTGCGATCTCGGCGCCCCTGGCATCGGTCAGCACCGCCGCCGCGCCCATCCGCAGCGCATACTGGATGAACTCGCCGCCATGCACCCGCGTGCCGGGCAGCGCCGCGAACAGGAACCCGTCCCTGACCTGGCGGCTGTCCACCGCCAGTCCGGAGATCATCGGATCGCGCCCGCCCCGGGCGGTCAGGGCCAGTTGGCTGAGTGGTTTGGCCGGTATGCCCATGTTGCCCCGCGCGCGCGTTGTTTTGAAATTCAGTTCGACGTGAGCGTTATAGCAGCGCGGGGGGTGGGTTCAACGTCGGGGCGCAGACCCAGGAGCGGGGCGACCCGGCCGATCAGCTCGGCCGCCACCGGCACCGCGGTCCAGCCCGCCGTGCGCCGCTCCTCGTCATAGGCCTGAATCGAAGGCTCGTCCAAGGTGACGATCAGCACGTATTTCGGATCGTGGGAGGGAAAGATCGAGGCAAAGGTGGCGATCACCTTGTCCTCGTAATAGCCGCCCTGCGGGCGCGGCTTGTCGGCGGTGCCGGTCTTGCCGCCCACCGCGTATCCCGGCACCTCGCCGAAACTGGCGGTGCCGTCGGTCACCACCTTGCGCAGCATCATCCGGGCCGAGGCGGCGGCCTGATCCGACAACACCCGCGGCCCGTGCTGCGGGCCGGTCTGCTTCAGGATGGTGGGGCTGACGTAATGACCGCCGTTGGCGATGGCGGCATAGCCCGCGGCCAGGTGCATCGGGCTGGTCGACAACCCGTGACCGTAGGAGATCGTCACCGTGCTCAGCTCGGTCCAGCGTTCGGGCAGCAGCGGCTGCGCCCCGCGCGCCTCGACGATCTCGAACGGCGTCGGGTCGAACATCCCCAGCGCGCCCAGAAACGCCTTCTGCCGCTCCGGCCCGATCTCCAGCGCGATCCGCCCGGTGCCCCGGTTGGAGCTGTGCATGATCACATCCGTCACGCTGAGCTTGCCGTAGTTCTTGTTGTGGAACTCGCCGATCGGATAGCCCGAGATGCGCATCGGCCCGGAGGTGTCGATGATCGTCTCCGGCGACACGATGCCGAGGTCGAGCGCCTGCGCGGCGGTAAAGATCTTGAAGGTCGAGCCCAGCTCGTACACCCCCTGCACCGCCCGGTTGAACAGCGGGCTGTCGCTGGGGTCGCCGGACACCGGCGGACGGGGGCGGTCGTTGGGGTCGAAATCCGGCAGGCTCACCGCCGAGACCACCTCGCCGGTGTGCACATCCATCAGGATGGCGCTGGCGCCCTTGGCGTTCATCAGCTTCATGCCGCCGGCCAGCACCTGCTCCGCCGCGGCCTGCACGGTGAGGTCTATGGACAGGGCCAGCGGATGCGCGCCGTTGGCCGGGTCGCGCAGGTAGTCGTCGAACTGTTTCTCGACACCGGCCACGCCGATCACCTCGGCGGCGTTCACGCCCTCGCGGCCAAAACCCGCGCCGCCCAGAACATGGGCCGCCAGCTTGCCGTTGGGATACAGCCGCATCTCGCGCGGGCCGAACAGCAGCCCGGGATCGCCCAGATCGTGCACCGCCTGTTTCTGTTCGGGGCTGATCCGCTTCTTGATCCAGACGAATTTCCGCTTGCCGGTGAAGTCCTTCACCAGCCGTTCCTCATCCAGATCCGGAAAGATCTTGACCAGCCCCCGCGCCGCCGCCAGCGGGTCGATCAGCTCCGGCGGCTGGGCATAGAGCGAATGGGTCTCGAAATTGGTCGCCAGGATACGGCCGTGCCGGTCGGTGATATCGGCGCGCTGCGCGGCGATGGCGGCGCCGTGGACGCTGGCCACCGGCTCCTCCGGCTCGGAAATCGCCATCAGCCCCATGCGCCCGCCCACCACGGTGAAGGCACAGAAAAAGAACAGGCCCAGCACCAGAAGCCGGCTTTCGGCGCGCACCCGGGCGCGGTCCTGCATCTCGGCGTGGCGCTGGCGAATGTTCTCGCGCTCGATGGCGTCGGGGTTCTCGCCCTTGGCCCGGGCCGGCAGGATGCGCGCCAGCGGGCGCAGCGGCGTGCGGGTCATGGCTGCTCCTCCCCCGCCGCCATGCTGGAGACATCCACCGGGTTGGTGATCGGCAACAGCGGCTCGGGCGGGTAGCTGACCTCGTCGATGCGGCCGAACTGGTCGGGGCGCAGCGGCAACAGACCCAGCCGGTCGAAGTTCAGCTCGGCCAGCTCGGTCAGCCGGTCGGGCCGGTTGAGATAGGCCCATTCGGCCCGGAGCACCCCCAGCCGCACCTGCGCCGCGCCGATATCGTGCTGCAGCGCGCGGGTCTCCTTCAGCACCTGCTGGGTGGCGTAATTCTCGCGATAGGCCCAGAAGGCCAGACCGAACACGAACAACGCGGTCAGAACATATGCTATGCCTCTCATCGCCCTTTCCCCTTCGCCGTGTCTTTGGGTTGCGGCATCCCGATCTCGCGCGGGTCGACGGGACCGGCCGGCGCCTCGGTGCGGATCGCGACCCGCAGCCGCGACGACCGCGCGCGCGGGTTCTCCGCCAGCTCCTGCTCGTCCGGCGCGATGGCCTTGCGCGGGCTCAGGATGAATTGCGGATCGGCCTGCACGATCTCCGGCGCATGGCGGCTGCCGCGCCCGGTCTGGCCGGCCCGCGCCTGCAGGAAGCGTTTGACCATGCGGTCCTCGATGGAATGGAAGGTCACCACAGCCAGCTTGCCGCCCGGCTTCAGCGCCCGCTCGGCGGCCATCAGCCCGCGAAACAGCTCGCCGAACTCGTCGTTCACCGCGATCCGCAACGCCTGAAAGCTGCGGGTGGCGGGATGCGATTGCCCCGGCTTGGCGCGCGGCAGGCAGGATTCGACGATCTCCGCCAGCCGCAGCGTGGTCTCGATCGGCTCGATCTCGCGGGCCTTGACGATGGCGCGGGCGATGCGGCGGCTGGCCCGCTCCTCGCCATATAGAAAGAGAATGTCGGCCAGCTCCGCCTCGGCCGCGGAATTGACCAGGTCGGCGGCGCTCGGCCCCTCCTGCGACATCCGCATGTCGAGCGGACCCTCTTTCATGAAGGAGAACCCCCGCTCCGCCTGGTCGAGCTGCATCGAAGAGACGCCGAGGTCCAGCACCACGCCGTCGAGGTCCTGCGCGTATTCATCCATGCGCGAAAACACGCCCGGCTGCATCACCAGACGGTCGCCGTACTCCGCCGCCCACTCCTGCGCCATTTCAAACGCCAGCGGATCGCGGTCCACCGCGATCACCCGCTCGGCGCCCGCCTCCAGCAGGCCGCGGGTATAGCCGCCGGCGCCGAAGGTGCCGTCCAGCCAGGTGCCCGTGACCGGCGCCACCGCCTTGAGAAGCGCGCGCAACAGGACAGGGATATGCGGTTTGTCGGATGGGGCGGACGCGGCAGCAGCGGCCATCGGTCAGCCCCCGTCCCTGTCGCCGCCCTGCGCGGCCAGCGCCATGTCCAGCGCGTCGAGCGGGTTGGTGCCCTCGGGCAGGTCGAAGCCCAGATCCTCGTCCTCCTCCTCGGCCAGATGCGCGTCGTAGGTTTCCGGGTTCCAGATCTGGAAAGTGCCGGAGGTGCCGACGAAGAACGCCTCTTTCTCCAGCCCGATCTTGTCGCGATGGCGCAGCGGCAGCACCAGCCGCCCGTCGGGATCGACCTCGGTATGGTGCGAGCGCGAGGTGATATCGCGCACCAGCTTGCGTTTCAGGGGCGAGTTGGGCAGCCGCTCGATCTTGGCCTCGAGCTTTTCGATCTCCTCGATCGTGTAGGCTTCCAGATAGGGCTGATCGGGCGGGCCGTAGACGATGACCAGTTGCGGCCGCAGGCCCTCGGTATAATCGGGGTCGCCGGATTCGAGCACACGGCGGAACAGGGCCGGGATCGACACCCTGCCCTTCGCATCCACCTTAAAGGTGTACTCTCCTCTGAACCGTCGGCTCACGCCATCTGTCCCTTTTGTCCGCGCCCCCGCGAAATTTCGTTCCCCCGGATGGAAAAACGGCGGGTTGATCTGCTGCCACTGATCAACCCGCCGCCTTGTCCCGCTGTGCGGGGTGTCCGACTGCGCGCGCCACCTGGGGGGATGTCTGCTCGCTCGCGCGCCGGATCTCTTGGTAGATGAAAGCGAAGTGCCTGTATGAAACCTGCTTTTTATTTTGGTCCGGGGTCTTGCGCCCCTGTGTCCTCGTCTTCATCCGATGACCAATGATTGCCACGGGAATTTATGGAAATCAACTGGAATATGTGGGAGACATTGGAATCGCATGGCCAGATCGACTCAGGTAGGACAAGGGTCCTGATCCTTTTCCCGGCAATTTTTGCCCTCCCTAGCGGGCGCCTGCGAATCATAACACAAGATGTAGTTAAGACCGGACTCTCCCGGCCGTTCCCGGAAATTCCCGTAATTTTTTCCATATCCTGTGGCGAGGCCAATTTTGTTCTGTATATGTTCCGGTGCATCTTGCGAATCGCCCCGAAGTCGGCCGGATTCCCCGCTGGTTCCATCCAGACCCATGCCATCCCAGGCGCCGGTCCCGCGAATTCCCATGAACCGAAAACTGGACCCCGGGCAACAGCCGACACCCCTTACCCCCTCCCACGCGCGCCCGCGCGTGAGGAGCGCGGGCGCGGGCGCAGGAGGGAGTCGCCGCGCGGTGAAGCTGCCGGAGAATCCGCCCGGAAACGCCAAGCCATCTCCCGCCGCCCCGGCGCAGCCGCGACAGGACTGTGGCGGCAAAGCCACAGAATGCCGCCCCGCCCCGCACCCTGCGTCCGACCGCCGCCGCGCAATTGCCCCGGGCGCGCAGCGCGAGCCCTGCAGAAAATGCATAGCCCGGGCAAAAAGATGCATATCAGGCACGAAATCCCGCCCGCGACGCGCCCGAAAACCGCGCTTTCCGCCCAATCCGCCAGCACCCTGCGACATTCCGGCGCCATGACCTTACGTCAGAAATGCTGCCCATTTTTTATGCAATCAATCTATGCACTTGCTGCATAGCGGCATTGATCTTGCGAGACATTGTGCATCCGCAGCATTTGCCTATTTTCAGTCTCAACACAGCGCCACACGACGGCGCGGACGAGACGACGAAAGACAAGACGATGACTGCACTGACGCACACCCATGCAAAAGGCGCTTCCCTTCTGGCCCGGCTGCACGCCGCCACCGACGCGCTCTCCGACCGTATCGCGGCGTACCGCATGTACCGGCGCACCTATAACGAACTGAGCGCGCTGACCAACGGCGAGCTGGCCGATCTGGGTCTGCACCGCTCCGAACTGCGCCGCGTGGCGCTCGAATCCGCCGGCAAACTGTAAGCCCGGCACGAAGTTTTACGGTTCAGGCCTCTTCTCCTCCTCCCTAGGGGCCTGTTCAAAGCGGCGACATCTCTCCTCCTCCCTGATGTCGCCGCACCTTATACCGGCCTTGTTCGCCGGACCCTGATACACCGGATGCTCTCCTCCTCCCTGCGTCCGGTGTTGGGACGCACCGGGCGCTCTCCTCCTCCCTGCGCCCGGTGTTCAAACGGCCGGCGGCACCTCTCCTCCTCCCTGGTGCCGCCGGTCATTTCCCGCCCCGGCGGGACGACAATTGAATTCGGATCATCCCGGCGCTCTCCTCCTCCCTGCGCCGTGGTGCTACACCCCGGCGCTCTCCTCCTCCCTGCGTCGCGGTGTTGTAAGAGAACGGCGGCACCTCTCCTCCTCCCTGGTGCCGCCGTTTTCGCGTTTTCAGGGGGAGGTTTACCGACAAAATCCATGCGATGGCCGTAGGGTTGGGCCCCAGCCCGGAACAAGGCGCGCAGCGCCTCCGGGCAGCGCCCGACCGCCCCCATGGGCGGGCGCTTCTGCTCCCGTCGCGCACAGAAGCTACGCCCGATATTCTGGCCACCACAAAGTGACGCTCTCACAGCTCAGCAGCGCCCACCCGCGGTCGGGCGCCGCCCTCTGTCGAACTTCAGTGTTGAGGATGGAGAAGAGCTCAGAGGTCACCCGCCGGCCCCAGACCCCGGGCCTCCCTCCGGACGCCTGCCGCTCAGCTTTTCCGCCGCGCCCGCGAGCCGCCGCGCCGCAACGGCCTTGCCGGATCGCGCGCCGCCCGCTGGGCGCTGCGCAAATGGTTGCAGAACGCCGCCACCGCCGGGCGCTCCACCGCCAGCGGTGCTGCCCGCCGTTCCGCCATCCGTGCCGCCGCCCCCACCGGGCAGCCCGGCGGCAAGGTCAGCAGCCATTCCATGAATCCAGCCCGCGCCGCCGCCTCGGCGCAGCGCTCCTCCGGCAGATCGCGCAGCCCGCGCAAGATCGCGGCCAGGATCATTGCCGGCCTCCCGCGCCCACCGCAGCCCGTCTCAGTGTTGTCATTCGCACCCTTCCCCGCCGCACCCCGCGGCATCTGCAAGTTGCGGGCAAGGACACGAAACGCGATGCAACCGGGCCGCACCCCGGCCCTGCATCCGCGCCCCGACCGCCGCCCGCGGTCCATTCGTCGCTGCAAGGCTGGTTTCCGGGCTTGGACAGAGGGAGGCCTATCGCCCTGATCCGGCCCTTCCCGAGGCGCGCGCCTCAGTGGTTTTGCCGGACTTTCCCAATCCTTACCGTTGCGGGGGCAGCGCCGGTCTCTCACCGGACTTCCCAATTCTCCCCCTCGCGGGGGCACCCTGCGCGGTCAGACTACAGGATTCGCCGGCGCACGCATGGGAAATACGGTGCTGCGCGGCAAAAAACCGCCCTGGCGCGTGCCGGCGGCCGGTCAGGACCGGATCAGAACGGAATATCGTCGCTGGCCGAGATGAACCGCGCCACCACCTTCTTCGGCCCGGCCTTCTCGAAATCGACCTCCAGCTTGTCGCCTTCGATGCCGGTCACGGTGCCATAGCCGAATTTCTGGTGAAACACCCGCTCGCCGATGGTGAAGCTGGAGACCGCGTCGAGGTCGATCACCGTGTTGCGGCTTTCCTTCGGCTGCGACATGCCGCGCTGGTCGGCGCGCGCCTGCATCCGTTTCCAGCCCGGCGAGTTGTAGACATTGGCCTCTGCCGCGCGGGTCTCGATCGTGCCGCGCGGGCCGCCGCCCTGCGTCGCCGCCGCGCCATAGCCGCCACCATAGAGGCCCGGCGGCGTCAGCACCTCCACATGGTCCTCCGGCAGTTCGTCGATGAACCGCGACGGCAGCTGCGACTGCCACTGGCCGAACACCCGCCGGTTGCCGGCAAAGGAGATCGTGCACAGCTCCTCGGCGCGGGTGATGCCGACATAGGCCAGCCGCCGCTCCTCCTCCAGCCCCTTCAGCCCGCTCTCGTCCATGCTGCGCTGCGACGGGAAAAGGCCATCCTCCCACCCCGGCAGGAACACCGCGGGAAACTCCAGCCCCTTGGCCGCGTGCAGCGTCATGATGCTGACCTTCTGCTCCGCATCCTGCTTGTCGTTGTCCATCACCAGGCTGACATGCTCCAGGAACCCCTGCAGATTCTCGAAGTTTTCCAGCGCCTTGACCAGTTCCTTGAGATTCTCCAGCCGCCCCGGCGCCTCCGGCGTCTTGTCGTTCTGCCACATGGTGGTGTAGCCGCTCTCGTCCAGCACGATCTCGGCCAGTTCCATGTGGCTCAGGTCCGCATCGCCCGTCATCCGGCCCCAGCGGCGCAAATCCTCGACCAGGGTGCGCAACGCCGCGCCGCCCTTGCCCTTGATCAGCCCCTCCTCGACCGCGATCCGCGCGCCCTCGACAAGGCTCACGCCATTGGCGCGCGCCACGGTCTGAATGGTCTGCTGCGCCTTGTCGCCCAGGCCCCGCTTCGGCGTGTTGACGATCCGCTCAAAGGCCAGGTCGTCGTCGGGGCTGACCACCATGCGGAAATAGGCCATCGCATCGCGGATCTCCATCCGCTCGTAGAATCGCGGCCCGCCGATCACCCGGTACGGCAGCCCGATCGTCAGGAACCGATCCTCGAAGGCGCGCATCTGGTGGCTGGCACGGACCAGAATCGCCATCTCGTTCAAAGAGAACTTTTGAAGATCGTTTCTTCCTCTCTGGTACTCTTCTTTAAGACCTACCTTTTCCAACAAAAGATTACGCGAATGGATGTCTTCCCAAGCTCTTCCGTCTGAGACTTCTTCCATTAGATCGGGAAGGCTGTTCTTTATGCGACGTTCAAACTCTTGATCGTATGTTTTTGAACGCGGGTTATCTCGCTCTCTGGCGAGGCGTGAGACACCAGTGCTCAACGCCTCGATCTCTTCGCCGATCCAGCGCGCCTCTTCCTCGCCGTCCCAATGGCCGATCAGGCGGACCTTCTCGCCCTCGTCCGCCTCGGTCCACAGCTCCTTGCCCAGCCGCCCGGCATTGCCCCGGATCACGTTGCCAGCCGCGGCCAGGATATGCGGGGTCGAGCGGTAATTCTGCTCCAGCCGCACCACATGGGCGCCCTCGAAATCCTTCTCGAAGCGCAGGATGTTGCCCACCTCGGCCCCGCGCCAGCCATAGATCGACTGGTCGTCGTCGCCGACGCAACAGATGTTCTTGTGCCCGCCCGCCAGCAGCCGCAGCCACAGATACTGCGCCACGTTGGTATCCTGATATTCGTCCACCAGGATGTAGCGGAACCAGCGCTGATACTGCTCCAGCACATCCCGGTGCTGCTGGAAAATCACCACCATATGCAGCAGCAGATCGCCGAAATCGACCGCGTTCAGATCGCGCAGCCGGGTCTGGTATTGCGCGTAGAGCTCCACCCCGCGCCGGTTATAGGCCCCGGCATCCGCCGCCGGCACCCTGTCCGGCGTCAGCGCCCGGTTCTTCCAGCCGTCGATCACCCCGGCCAGCTGCCGCGCCGGCCAGCGCTTGTCGTCGATCCCCGCCGCCTGCACCAGCTGTTTCAACAGCCGGACCTGATCGTCGCTGTCGAGAATGGTGAAGTTCGATTTCAGCCCGACCAGCTCCGCATGCCGCCGCAGCAGCTTGACGCAGATCGAGTGGAAGGTGCCCAGCCACGGCATCCCCTCGATGCTCTGGCCCAGCAGCCGCCCGACCCGCTCCTTCATCTCGCGCGCGGCCTTGTTGGTAAAGGTCACCGCCAGGATCTCGTTCGGCCGCGCCCGGCCGGTCATCATCAGGTGCACGATCCGCGCCGTCAGCGCCTTGGTCTTGCCGGTGCCGGCGCCCGCCAGCATCAGCACGGGCCCGTCCAGCCGCTCCACCGCCTCGCGCTGCGCCGGGTTGAGATCGTCCAGGTACGGCGCCCCCATCGACTGGTTGCGCGCCGTCATCGCACGGGCCGCCAGCGAGGCGCCCTCAAATGCGTCCATTTCGTCGAAACTGCTCATGATCGAAACTTAGCGCGGATCGCGCGCCAGTTAAAGGTTCGTTCGCATTCTGTTCTGCGGATTTCGGCAGCCGATCCAAGCCGGCACCGGTGTAAGAACACCACCACCTCCGGCGCAGTCCTCGTCGCCGCGAACGCGGGAACGTCCCAAGCCCAGAGCCTCAGCCCAAAGATCCCCGCCTGCGCGGGGCGACAAAGGTCAGGAACTCATGACCCAGCCCGGAACAAGGCATGCAGCGCTGCCCGGGGTTGTGACGTTGGGAGCGGCCCTTTGCTGACCTTGGAGCCAAACGCGGAGAATGTCCGGAAGGAGCCCAAAGTGCCAGATGCTGCACATCGCACGAACGGCAGCTTTGCTGGACATCGCACGAACGGCAGCTTTGCTGGACATTCATTTTGCATAGTCGTGTACTATGGACGGCGTTGAGTTGAGGAGCAAACGCAGTTGTTACGCATCATTTTCCGATACTTTTTCGTTGGGCTAACAGCGTTATCGCTTGTCTTCATAGCTCTCAAGTTCTCGCCAGCGGTCCGCGCTGAAAACACAGCAATCTCGGCCTGCAAAAACGAACCTTCAACCCAATGCCTGACTGATCTGGGTGTAGGCCTGGCAAAAAACGCCCGCTCCCTGCCTCCATACATGCGAGAAGTTGACATGCTGGCGCAGATGGGTCGAATAGAAGATGCTTTCACGTTGGAGTTGCGTGTCGTAGGTGAAAAAGATCAGCCACCGGAAAACGTAGAAGCGACCGTCAATCGCAGACTGGCAAGCCACCGGATAGCTGCCGCAATCCGAGATGGTATCGACCTAGACATGGCGATAGACAGGACGCCAGAGGTGGATCCTGGCGTCCTATGGATTTGTGCTCTCGATCTGCTTGGCCGCAACCCATACGGCGTTTGGACCGGCCCAAGGATCACACCTGATGACCAAGTACTTGATGTCGTCTCAGATATAGCAGAGCGGGTCGCCAAAGTGGCGGAAACAGAACCGGATCGTCCCCGAGTAACGCACACTATGTATGCCGCTGAGTTGCATGCCACCTTGGGTAACCGCACCGAAGTAATCCGTCTCCTCGAATCGCTACCACATACAGAAAACCCTCTCATAAACCCGACTGAAGACCTTTTCAGGCTCGTTGGTTCGGAGGATGTATTGCGACTTTACCGCGAGGTTGGCGGGAGTCGTCCAAACATTCTTCTGACCGCCGCTTCGGCAGAGACAGACATGGGTCTTGCGGCGGAATACTTGGAAAGGGCTTTCACCGAATTCTCTTCCGAAAAGCCATGGCCAGCCTTCGATTTGATGGAGCGCACCGTCGAACGCGCTGCAAATCTTGGACTGGAAGAGCTCGCTCTAGAATTGGCGCACGAATTGGCCGATCAAGCAGAAACGGCTCCATCAGCCCTTCCAGTCTTTCCCCATATCAATGCAGCGCGCGCACTCATGGCAGCGGGAGCCGGTGATGACCCAGTTCAGGGTAGGCTCGAGCTGGCACAGAGCTTTTTCCCCAAGAACGATAGAGAGATCGTGGGCATAGGCGCTGTAAGCGGCGTAATCATTTGGGGCAGCTCAGGGCTTGATGCACAAGCTCGACGTGAAATTGCTAATTTAAAGGCACGGATGGGTGAGATAGACACAGTGGTTCAGATTATGCATGGCATTGATGACCCCGTGTTTGCTTGGAATGACGTGCTGACCTCAGAAATTCCCATCGAGACCCTTGATGGTCTTTTGGACGCCGCAAGCGATGCACTTTCCAGAGAAGAACATGCCTATATCAGAGCACAGCAAGCGCAAGAGATGCTCTTCTTTGGGGGAACCGAAGAACAACAATTCTGGGTACAAGAGACAGCAACGGCGCTCTTGCAGAATGAACAATTCTATGGGGATCGTGCAGTTCCCATCTACAGCACACTGACAAGAATTGGCGCCCGATTAGAAGACCAGGGCATCCAGAATATGGCTTTGGAAAAAATGGCTGAAGCCGCTCTCAACTCTCGCGAGTTTAGTGAACTGATAACTGCTGGCTTCGAGTGGTACCAATCAGACCTTACACCATGAAGCGGACATTGATCGCCAGAACCTGAACGGCAGATCCGTCCGGCATGGCTGCCGTTGGTGCCGCTCGCCGCGAAGGGCCGCTTCCCGCCCAAAGCGACATCTGCCCCCAGGAACGCGAGGGGAAATCCCCCTCCCCGTCACATTTCGCGGACATCCGCCACGCCCAGCTCTCAAACTGTACAATCCGCGCCCCAAACTCCCCAAACCGCCCTCTCGCCCCCTCTCCGCACCGCCTCAAACCGTACAAAACGCCCCCGAAACTCCCCATTTCGCGCCCGCGCCCCCTCGCGGCATCTGGACAAGCCTGCTCTCTCTCCCGCTAATACGCACATGGATCTGCACAGCACCTATCCCGGGGTCATGGACCTCAAGTGGCGGGCGAAGCGGCGGCTGCCGACCTTCGTCTGGGAGTATCTCGACAGCGGCACGGGCACCGAAGCGACCAAGGCACGCAACCGTAAAGCCCTGGATTCGCTGGGTTTCATGCCCGCCATCCTGCAGGGCCCGCAGGAGCCGGACCTCTCCACCACGCTGCTGGGCCAGACCTTCCCGCTGCCCTTCGGCGTGGCCCCCATCGGCATGTCCGGCCTGATCTGGCCCGATGCCGAAGCCCACCTCGCCCGTGCCGCCGCAGAGGCGAAACTCCCCTACACCCTCTCCACCGTCGCCGCCCAAAGCCCCGAGGACATGGCACAACATCTGGGGGATAACGCGTGGTTCCAACTATATCCGCCAAAGAAGCCGGAGATTCGCACCGATCTGCTCGCCCGCGCCCGCGCCGCCGGCTTCACCACCCTGGTGCTCACCGCCGACGTCCCCGTCGCCTCCCGCCGCGAGCGGCAGACCCGCTCCGGCCTGACCCAGCCGCCCCGGCTCACCCCGCGCCTGCTGGCCCAGATCGCCGCCCGCCCGGCCTGGGCGCTCGGCATGGCGGCGCGCCGGGGCATGCCGCGGATGCGCACTCTGGACAAATATATCGAGACCAATACCAACCTGCCGCCAACGGCGCATATTGGGTACATCCTGCGCACCTCCCCCGATATGGAGTATGTCAAATGGCTGCGCGACAACTGGGACGGCCCTTTCCTGATCAAGGGCGTGCTGCGCGCCCAAGACGCCGAACCGCTGCAACGCGCGGGCGTTGATGGCATCTGGATCTCCAACCACGCCGGCCGCCAGTTCGACGCCGCCCCCGGCGCCATCGAGGCGCTGCCCGCCCTGCGCGCCGCCACGACCCTGCCGATCCTGTTCGACAGCGGCATCGAAGGCGGCCTCGACATCCTGCGCGCCCTTGCCCTCGGCGCCGACTTCGTCATGCTGGGCCGCGCCTTCCACTTCGCACTGGCCGCGCTGGGGCCGAAGGGACCGGCGCATCTGATCGACATCCTCGCCAGGGATATGGCCGCCAACATGGGCCAGATGGGGGTGCAGCGCCTCGCCGATCTGCCCGCCCCGATCCAGGTTGCACCTGCAGCATCGGATTAACCGACCGATAGCGCAACCATTCTGGCAACCCCCGGCGAACCCATATAGGCATGGCGAAATCGCCAATGCTGCGATGCAACAGAAAGCCGAACCTGAGGTACCCATGTCCGACTTCCGCAAGATATTGATAGCGAACCGAGGCGAGATAGCGATCCGCGTGATGCGGGCGGCGAATGAGATGGGGAAGCGGACCGTTGCGGTCTATGCGGAGGAGGACAAGCTGAGCC
>Ga0213840_1000846_pt1 | contig 32219 bp, 34 predicted proteins | sample SWPATP22_FD_160132 | JGI IMG/M metagenome (GOLD analysis project Ga0213840, IMG submission 160132) | Coastal seawater microbial communities from Marineland, Florida, United States - SWPA TP2 #2 | ecosystem: Environmental > Aquatic > Marine > Coastal | place: USA: Florida | collected 2016-08-14 | reverse complement strand
GCGTGAGGCCGTCCATGCGAGGCATGTTTTGATCGGTAAGTACAAAATCAAAACGGGCACCTTGGCACTTATCCAATGCATCTTGTCCGTCTTGGGCAGTCGTTACATTGTAATTTGCTGACTTTAGGGTCATTTCAACCATTTGGCGTATAGACACAGAGTCATCAACAATCAGTATGCTTTTACTCATAATTCAGCCACCTTTGTTTCATCAACGTTGCTTTTACATTGCTTTGAAAATAAGTTTCTTGATGCTAAAAAAGCTCGACATCACCCGCGTCCATTGAAGTAGCAGAAACGGGATTGTGGTCCGCTTGTCCTTTTTCAGTTAACGAGACTTGGTAATTCTTCAGGCTTTCTCTTACTTGGCTAGCGCCTTCAGTACTTAACAATGAAAGCTGCTCGACCACAAAATCGATTGTTTCGCGGGTGTAATTGAGATTTTGTCCGTTAATATCGCCAAATTGTAAACCTCGAATGGCCGCTGCAGTTGAGTCTGCCAACTGTTGCCTGATGGCTTCGAGTTCGCTTGCTCCTCGAATATCGGACTCTGCTTTTTTAATGATGCCTCTAAGCTGTTCGCTTATTTCATCTTTCGCGTTAACCACATGAGAAATGTCCTGCGACGCAACAACTTCCGCTGTTTCCGTAAGTTTGTCGATAAGCGACTTAATATTTTCTATTTGGGTTTTTATTACATCGCTGAATTGTGTAGAACGGGTAGAAAGCGCACGAACCTCATCAGCAACAACTGCGAATCCTCGACCTGCCTCTCCAGCGCGAGCAGCCTCGATGGCAGCGTTCAGTGCCAAAAGGTTAGTTTGAGAAGAAATATCATCAATCCCGCTTAACGCTTCGATAACAGTAGGCATTGCCTCTTGAATGGTTTGCACTTGGTTTTCCAACGCTTGCGTAGACTTGGTCATTTCTTTTGTTGAATCAATAAACTGCGTAAGCGTAGCATCAGTGTCAGAAGCAAATGAACGCATTTTGTCGGCATAAGCACCGTCGCTACTGTCGTCATCTTTCAGCAAATTATTAATGCTTGTCTCTTGCTGGCCTAACAAATCTTGGAGTGATATGAAGGACTCGCTAAGTGTAGAAACCGCATCGTTTTGCGTAGAAAAAACATCCATAATATTTGATGAAGTAACCGCTAAAATATTATTTGCTTCAGATACTGCAGACTCTACCGAGCCTTGGTCTTTCAAAGCCCCATTGGAAGATGGGTGGTCTTCAACGATGTATTCGTTAACGTTAGTATCAACAGCGTTTTCACTTGACGATTTCGATAAAGCAAACAGCAAAAACAGCACACAAACCGAACTGACAGAAAGACTGATCTGAGCCGTTGACGTGAAAGATAAGCTCCAACTCACCAGCATAATAAAAAACGAAACAACGAATACACTACTCTTGCTGAACAGAAAATTATAAAAGCCTTTCACTGTTGGTAATGACACAAAACCACCTTATTTGCCGTTATCGTATTAACGCCCAATTAACAAACAATTTCAGTATGGTCTAATTTTCACCTCCGACAATTATACTTTTGAATACATTAAGCACTTTGGCGACATTTGTGACACAAAGTTAATTTTTTACCCAAAAGGAAAGACATTTAATATTGTCCGCCAGTCTTTTATCAGTATTTATTTGGGATGTAGCTTTACGGAAAAATTCGATGCTTTTAGCGGTGATTTGCATTAATGATGACGTTATAGCAGCGGTAATGAAGCTACTTTCCAACGCTTCATTACCATCTATTTTGTGTAGTCTGAGTATATGGAGTTAGCTTTTAAGCGAGTATTTTATTTAAAGATAATAGGAAGGATGGAGTTGGCCGATAAGCCGGGTTCTGTCGTGGGCAACCATTCCTCTAGATCAGCAATCGCTCACTGATTCAAGCAACCTACCCGATCCCCATGCGGGCCACACGTTGAGGGATCCTATTTGGTCTTGCTCCGGGTGGAGTTTACCTTGCCACACTCTGTTACCAGAGGTGCGGTGCGCTCTTACCGCACCCTTTCACCCTTACCGGCATGTAAACATGCTTAGGCGGTATTCTCTCTGCTGCACTTGTCGTCGGCTCGCGCCGCCCAGACGTTATCTGGCACCCTGCCCTTTGGAGCCCGGACTTTCCTCCCCTTTCTTACGAAAGCGGCGATTGCCTGGCCAACTCCGCGGCGCATTCTACATGAAGTAGTTAGTAATAGCGACAAGCATAAACACCTGCAGTAGCACGAGGGCAATCTAACGCATTGCCCTCACTCCATGTTTAAGGAATATGTGCTAGCGATGCTTTAATTTCCTCGGCGGTGGGCTTTAACTGCGCTTTCCCCTGCTTCTCTCTTCTACTTCCCAGTAAATAAAGCAAAGTAGAAGTGATATACAATGTTGATGTAGTACCTATAACCACCGCAAACACCATGGGTAAAGCAAAACTAGCCACGGCATCGCCACCAAAAAGTGCCATAGGCAACAACGCCATCAGCGTTGTAATAGAAGTAAACACGGTTCTGCTTAAGGTGTTATTCACAGCTTCGTTAATTATGTTATATAAAGGAACGGTAGCATCTAACCGAATAAGCTCGCGAATGCGGTCAAGCACCACCACTTTATCGTTAATTGAATACCCGATAAGCGCAAGTAGTGCCGCCACTGCCGTTAAATTAAACTCGATGCCGGTTAGGGCAAAAAAACCGATGGTTTTAGTAAGGTCAAGTAACACAGTTATCAATGCAGCAGTTGCAAAGTGGGCTTCGAAACGCGCCCACAGATAAACAAGCATACCCGCTCCTGCAATAAGCAAAGCCAATATAGATAGCTCGGCAAAACCACCACTGACTTTGGGGCCAACCATATCCACTTTGTCGAACGACACGGTAGCATCCGCCTCGCTAATTACCTGCTTAAGTTTATGTGTGTACTGTTCACTATTTTGTTCGCCGCCCTTCTCGCTTTCAGTGTGATTAGACACAGCTGGCGCTCTTAATAAATAGTGGTTCGCTTCACCGTATTCTTGAATAGTAACCTGCTTAAAACCACCACGCTGTATTGCGTTGCGAAGCGCATCGGTATCAAGTTTTGGTGTGGTCAGCTCAATCATGGTTCCGCCAGTAAAATCGACGCCATAATTTAAGCCGGGTTTGGCAAACAGACCTACTGACAGCAGTGTTATTAACACCGATGCGATTAACGCGATTTTACGAGGCGCTAAAAAGTTAATCCCAGACAGCTTGTCGCTTAACGCCAACAAGGGCGAAGAAAAGGTAAGCGGCTCCCTTTCTAATGTTTTTTCCTGATTACGCGTTTGGTGCTTTTCAACAGTGAACAACATTAACATTTTAGTTAACGCTACTGCGGTAAAGAGCGAAGATAAAAGCCCTAGCGCAATAGTAATGGCAAACCCTTTTACTGGGCCACTGCCAAACATAAACAGCAAACTTACTGCAATTAGCGTTGTGAAATTTGAATCGACAATTGTGGCAAAAGCCTTATCGAAACCTATGTGAATAGCGCTTTTTGCAGGCCTGCCTTTGTTACTTTCTTCGCGAATTCGCTCGTTTATCAGAATATTCGCATCTACAGCCATACCCATTGTAAGAATAAGACCTGCAATACCTGGCAAGGTTAATGTTGCGCCAAATAAGGTTAGCGCTCCAAAAACCAACGCCATATTCACGCACAAAGCGACGCTCGCAATAACGCCCCAGCGGCCGTAAATGGCTACCATTAAGGCCAGTACCAAAAGTGCGCCAGCCACCCCACTTTCTATACCCGTTTGAATAGCATCGCTACCTAAATCAGGTCCCACTGTTCTTTCTTCTAGAACATTCAGTGGCACAGGTAATGCGCCTGTGCGAAGCATCAATGCTACGTTACCTGCTTCTGGCAATGTAAAATTACCGCTTATCTCTCCGCGACCTCCAGGAATCACGCTATTGATCACCGGTGCAGTCACTACGGTATCGTCTAGTACAATTGCTAGAACACGCCCAATATTATCTCGGGTCATATTGGCAAACTTTTTAGCGCCCACGCTGTCTAGTTTAAATGAAACAACCGGCTGCCCCGTTTGGTTACTTAGCACGCCAGCAGCGTCAACAATGTGCTCGCCTTCAAGCGCAACGCGCTGTTCCAGTTGATAGGTATTTCCTTTTGCGTCTTGTTTTGTCATTGAGGGAACGTGCGCATCGTTTACCTGCCAATGAAACTGCATTTGCGCTGTTGTGCCAAGTAATAGCTTTACTTCACTGGGGTCAGACACACCTGGCATTTGTACTAAAATAGCGTCGTTCCCATGTAGCGTTACGCTAGGCTCAGTAAGCCCCGTTTCATTTAGACGCTTTCTAACCACCTCTACGCTTCGATTAAGTGCATCGCGGACTAACTGCTGAACATACGTTTCATCAAGCTTCACATTAACCCGTTTGCCACCGTCGATGTTTATATCAAGCGCGCTTTTGCCTGATGGCTGGAGAGATAATTCATAAGCAAGCCGTTTAACGGTGCTTGCATCACCCGCTTTTTGAAGTGTAAACGCTACGGTTTGTTTGTCGTTAAATACTGCACCACTGTGCTTGGTATAACGAATGTTATTTTCACGCATAGCATTAAACAAATCGTTGCTATAACTGTTTAGCTGTTTGGTTTGCAGCGCGTTGGTATCAGCGCCTAAAAGCAGGTGAGAACCGCCTTGTAAATCGAGGCCTAGTGTTAAGGCCTGTGTTGTATACCACTGAGGTAAATACTGTTTTGCAAAGTGAGGTAGAATATTGGGCGCAGCGCTTAAAAGCCCTAGCATTACTACTAGTGCATACACAACGCCACGAAATGAAAATCGTGCCATTTTAGAAATCCTGAAAAAATAAAAATAACGTGCGCCCTTTGAACTAGGAAAAATATTGGCGCAAACAAATATTGATTACTTCAGGTTAAGTGGTGGGGCTCTAGCAAAATGAAGATAGAAACGAGAGAGCGTTTCTACGTGTAGCAATTTGACAATACGCGCAGCAGCAAACTGCCCCACAGTATTTGTCGATGTTTGAGTTAGGTAATCGGGCTCGCTGTCGTCACTGCCATGTTCGTTCTCATTAGCAAAAAGCCTTAGCCCGTGAAAGCGTAATGAGTAACTACCAGCCTCGTGACTAAAATGAGCAAGCGGTGATTGCTTGTTTACACTAACATCACCAAGGGTATTTACGCGGTCAAACCCAGCTGTAAATACAAGACACGACAATACCCACGCCCATAATAATGACGCGTACTTTTGTTTGATTGTGTCTTTTCCTAGTGTTTTCATTACCCAAAAAAGTCGGCAATTAGTGTTACAAGCGCTTTAGATTTCAGGATACCTTATCATCCGTTCAATCTTCACTTTTTTCTTCAAATTTTCTACAGCTTATCAGTTGTGTAGGCAAATAAGAATGAATCAAGGGGCGAGAGTATTTATTTTGAGAGCTCCCTCAAATTCTAGCTGCAGAATCGAACTCTAAATAAGCTTACTCAAATGAAGAACCAAACGATAATTTTGTAGCGAACACAAAAAAGCCCTCATTTTGAGGGCTTTTTATTTATTTGGTTTTGCGTTTACCTATTTTTAATTCGGTGTTTAGTTAGGTGTCACCGCGTTGTGGTAAACGTCTTGTACGTCGTCACAGTCGTTTAGCATATCCATGAATTTTTCGAACATCGGCATATCGTCTTCACTGATTTCTGTTTCAGTTTGCGGCATCCAACTCATTTCTTCTGCAATGAAATTGATGTCTGGATAAGCTTCTGTTAACGCAGTCTTCACCTGATAGAACTCTGTATGAGGAGCGTAAACCGTTACTTTGCCGTCTTCTACTTCAACGTCAGTTACGTCTACGTCTGCTTCCATTAGTACTTCTAGAATGGCGTCTTCGTCGTCACCTTCAAACTGGAATACCGCTTGGTGATCGAACATGTGCGATACCGCACCTTGTGCACCCAGTTTTGCGTTTGTCTTTGTAAAACAGTTACGTACTTCAGTAATGGTACGGTTGGCGTTATCAGATAGGCAGTCAACAATTACCATACAGTTACCCGGGCCAAAGCCTTCATAACGCATAGGCTGGAAGTCTTCACCTGCGCCACCCGCTGCTTTATCAATAGCTTTTTCAATTACGTGACTTGGAACCTGATCTTTCTTTGCTTTTTCCATCAGGCGGCGAAGCGATAGGTTAGTGTCTGGATCGGCACCACCGTTTTTCGCACACACGTAAATTTCTTTACCGTACTTAGAATATACTTTCGTTTTCGCGCCAGCGGTTTTCGCCATGGCGGCTTTACGTACTTCGAATGCTCTTCCCATCTTAAAATTCTCTTTCTCGCAATTGGAATGCGTTGCGGTTTTGTCAGGCTACTGTGCTTTTAACTTAACGCGCTTACAGGCTAGTAATATAACCATGTATTGCAACGTTTTAAGCGATATCGTCGCTAGTGCACAGAAAAAAGTGGCAAAATTCTACCCTATTTTATACCCAACAATACAGCCTTAATGGCGTTTTAGTTGGCTAGCGCAGCTTAAACAGTGCGCTGCGCGTTTAGGTGAAATTACGGTAAATGCTCCGTTGCCAGATAATCGTGCGACTGCATTTCCTTTAATCGACTAAGGCAGCGCCTAAATTCAAAGTTTAGCAAGCCTTCTGTATACAAATCTTCGAGGGCCACCTCTGCAGAAATAATAAGCTTTACATTGCGCTCGTAAAACTCATCTACCATGGCAATAAAACGTCGTGCTACATCGTCGTTGTGCTGCCCCATTTGTTTCACATTTGCCAGCAGCACCGAGTGGTAGCAACGGCTTAGTTCAATGTAATCGCTTTGACTGCGCGGGCCGCCACACAGGTTTTTAAAATCAATCATCAGCACGCCATCGGCATTTCGAAGCGTGGTAATTTTGCGGTTATTTACATCAATATCCTCGCCACTGGTACCTTCTTCTGGGGCAAGCTGTGTAAAATAGCTATGCAGGTTTTCTGTGGCCTGTGCATCTAGCGGGTAATGATAAATTTCAGCCTGTTCTAACGTGCGCAACCTGTAGTCAATGCCGCTGTCTACATTCACAACACGGGTATTTTGGTTTAACAAATCGATAGCAGGCAGGAAACGTGCGCGCTGCAGTCCATTCTTGTACAAGTCGTCTGGCACAATGTTCGATGTGGCCACCAACACAATACCGTGACCAAACAACTCTTCCATTAATGTTCCTAGAATCATAGCGTCAGTAATATCAGACACAAAAAACTCGTCAAAACATATTACGCGTGCTTCTTTAGCTAGCTTAGCCGCGACTATTTTTAGAGGGTCTTGAGCACTATTTAGCTGCTTTAGTTCGTCATGTACACGGTACATAAAACGGTGAAAGTGCACGCGCATCTTTTTCTCAAACGGCAAACAGTCGTAGAAGGTGTCAACCAAATAGGTTTTTCCTCGCCCAACGCCACCGTAAAAGTATATGCCTTGAATACCTGGCTTCGAGTGGCCTTTACCAAACGCAGTCTTCAACTTTACTCGCCACGTTACTTTTTTCTTTGGCTGAGTGAGTTCGTCGTATAAACGCTGAAGTTCTTTTACTGCGTTTTCTTGTGCCGCGTCATAATGAAAATCAGACGACTGAAGATCTAGCTGATATTTTTCCCATGGCGTCATCGCCTAAACCACTCCGTACAAAAGTCAATAGCGGCGCATGCTGCACCGACCTGCTTGAATTTCTTAATTATGACCTTAATTTTACTGGAAATCACGGTAGAATCGCACTCAGTTAATTGTGCTATATCATGAACATTGAAAAAACGTCATGTTGTATGCGCTTTTCGGGTTCGACCTTGCTATATTCAAAGTGTGGTCGAAAGCAGTGCGGTTGCCGTAATAATTTAACGCGCTGCAAGATGTAGATTGATTCGGAGAATTTAATGGAATTGTTAGTATCTCTTGCTTTGTTAATTGTTGGCTTAGTTATTGGTTTTTTTGTAGGCCGTTTTTTCCAGCAAAAACAAGGTGTAGGCAATGCAGCGCAAACTGAAAAGCAAGTTAAAGAAATTCTTGCGCAGCAGGCACAGCACCATATTCATCAAACCCGTCAAAGCCTAGAAAGCATTGAAAACCAATGCGAAGTGCTAAAACAGCAAATTGAAGAATATGAATTGTTGCTTGAACAAGGCAGCGACGAAGAAGGCAACAAAGTACCTTTTTACGGCGAACAAGCCACAACTTATTTACGCAATAATCTTAAACAGTCTGATAAGGCACGAGTGAAGCGCGTTTCTGATACGCAACCAAAAGACTTTGCTAACGCTGGCTCTGGGTTATTCGTCGGCAGAACCGAGCAGAATAACGCAGAAAAACAGTAACATCGGGAACTTTTCACTGCCCTCAGGCTCTTTTATTTAAATCATGCTATGTCGCATTTAACATGAAGGAGTGTAAGCGAACATGAAAATGTCTTTCCGCCATTGTTTATTGGCGTCTGCCGTTGTTGTAAGTTCATTGGGCTTTACTGCTAACACACAGGCGGCGTTACCGTTTTTTTCAGATAAGAAAGATGAAGTTCCCTCTTTAGCCCCTATGCTTGAAGAAGCTACCCCTGCAGTAGTGAGCATTGCGGTAGAGGGAACACAAACCTCCCGCCAGCGCGTACCAGAGATGTTCCGCTACTTCTTTGGCGCCCCACAGGAACAAGTGCAAGAGCGCCCATTTCGCGGTTTAGGCTCGGGCGTAATTATTGATGCGGAAAACGGCTATGTGGTTACCAACAATCACGTGGTTGATAATGCAGACGAAATTACAGTAAAACTCACCGATGGCCGTGAATTCAAGGCTAAAAAGCTAGGCTCTGATGAGCAAAGCGATATTGCACTACTTAAAATTGAACCCGACGATTTAAAAGCACTACCGCTTGCCGACTCTGACGCATTGCGCGTTGGTGATTTTGTTGTTGCCATTGGTAACCCATTCGGCCTGTCTCAAACCGTAACCTCGGGTATTGTTAGCGCGCTGGGTCGTTCTGGCTTGAACATTGGTGGCTATGAAGACTTTATTCAAACCGATGCCGCTATAAACCGCGGCAACTCAGGTGGCGCACTGGTAAACCTCCACGGTGAGCTTGTTGGTATCAATACCGCTATATTCGGTCCTAATGGTGGCAACGTGGGTATCGGCTTCGCTATTCCTGCCAACATGATGAAAAACCTTGTAGACCAAATTGCTGAATACGGCGAAGTGCGCCGTGGCTTACTAGGCATATTGGGTAGCGACATCGACGCGGGTCTTGCCGAAGCAATGAATGCCGAAGTTAACATTGGCGCTTTTGTTAGCGAAGTTCAGCCAGACTCAGCAGCTGATAAAGGCGGCCTACAAGCGGGTGATATTATTACTGCCATTAACGGTCGTCAGTTAAGTAGCTTCCAAGAGCTGCGCGCCAAAATTGCTAGCATGGGCGCAGGTGCTGAAGTTGAGCTAACGGTTATGCGTAAAGGCAAAACAATGAATGTGGATGTAGTGCTTGATGACGCAACCGATACAACGGTTACTGCTGCGCAAATTCATCCAGCACTGGAAGGCGCTACGCTTGCCAACGGTGAAGATGCCGACGGCAATGCAGGTGTAATGGTATCTGAGATTGAACGCGGCGCACCAGCTGCACGCATCGGCTTACAAGCTGAAGATGTTATTATTGGCGTAAACCGCGTGCGCACATCAAGCGTGGCCGAATTCAGAAACGCATTAGATGAAGCAAAAGGCGTGATTGCGTTAAATGTTAAACGCGGTAACTCTACTTTATACTTGGTTATCCGCCAGTAATACTTTTACGCTTTACAAACTTTACAGTTAAGGGCGCTCTTTAGCGCCCTTTCTTTTTATACGCCATATGTTGCCTCAACTCGGATTAGCACACATGCAAAATTTTTGTTTCGTTACGGTAGTTTAATGAATAAAGTGATATCCTTTATTCATTATTCGAACAAATACGCTGCGTAATGGTGTAGATGTTGGCTACGCTTCTTGGGAAATCTAATTTGCCTAACAGAGAATATTTCAGTGACAACGTCTTACAGCATGCACAACAACATACTCAACAAATAAGTGTAAACCGTGATTGGCCGTTCAATTTTAAGCTTTGTTATTAAGTCTGTTTTACTTGGCACTACCGTAGCGGTATTGCTGTTGCTGTTTTTACCTGATTTACGTCAGGGGAATGGCTTTACGCAAAGCTGGTTTTCTGAGCCTTCCGTGCGAGCGAATCGCGAAAGCTACTTTAACGCCTTAAGTCGCTCGGCCCCAGCAGTGGTAAACATTTACAGTGTAAGTATAGAAAACGATAGCGGCCTATTTAGAAATCAACCACGAGAGCGCGCAAGCTTAGGTTCGGGCGTTATTATGACCGAAAACGGCTATATTCTTACGTGCCACCACGTGGTTGAAAATGCAGACAGTATTTATGTTGCGGTACAGGATGGTCGCATACTAGAAGCCCAAATTGCTGGCACCGACCCGCTTACCGACCTTGCAGTTTTAAAAGTAACAGCAGATAACCTTAGCATTATCCCTCAGGTTGCCGACCCAGATACCCAGGTTGGCGACGTTGTTATGGCAATTGGTAATCCATTTGATTTAGGCCAAACCATCACGCAAGGTATTGTCAGTCGTGCTGGTCGTAACGGATTATCTAACTATGTCGACTTTATTCAAACCGACGCGGTGCTTAACCAAGGTAATTCTGGCGGTGCATTGGTTGATAGTAACGGTATTTTAGTAGGTATTACTAATGCCAACTTCCAAGTACGAGATTCACGTAACCGCGTAAGAAACGTAGACGGCATTAATTTTGCCGTGCCTTACGCGCTAGCCAAACGGGTAATGGACGAAATAATCAGTAACGGGCGCGTTATACGCGGTCAGCTGGGCTTTATTGGCAGTGAAATTCGCAATCGTCCTGGTATAGACGTAACGGCGGTAGCTAAAGGTAGTCCTGCCGCCATCGCCGGCCTTCAGCCTGGCGATATTATTGTCGCTATTGATGGTGTGCGCCTTGAGAGTGCATCGAAAACCCTCGATATGATTGCTGAAACCGAGCCTGGCACAACGTTAACCATTGAGCTTAGTCGCGACGGACAGCACCTAACAATTAAAGCCACCGTCGCCGAGCTTCGAACTAATCCCTAGGTTATAAGCAGGGATAAAAAAAGCGCGTATGTATTACACAACGCGCTTTTTTATTAGCTTTTTTTGATGCGTATTTCTATCACTAAGCGCGCTATACGTCTTTTACGCGCTCGATAATTGCACCTAAACCGCCTAGCTTCTCTTCAATGGCCTCGTAACCACGATCTAGATGATATATGCGGTTTACGTGAGTTTCACCCTCTGCCAATAGGCCAGCAATCACTAAGCTTGCCGATGCGCGAAGATCGGTCGCCATTACTGGTGCGCCTTTTAACACTGAACTGCCCTTCGACACTGCAGAGTTTGCTTCTAGTGCAATTTCAGCGCCCATGCGCTGTAGCTCTGGTACGTGCATAAAGCGGTTTTCAAAAATGGTTTCAGTAATTACGCCCGTACCTTCGGCAACGCAGTTAAGGGTAACGAACTGCGCTTGCATATCGGTAGGAAATGCTGGGTGTGGCGCTGTTTTAACGCGTACCGCTTTTGGCTTCCGCCCTTGCATATCAAGCTCTATCCAGTCGTCACCAGTGGTGATGTTGGCACCCGCTTGTTCAAGCTTATCCAGTACCGCGTCAAGGGTGTCAGGTGCAGCATGGGTACAGCGAATTTTACCGCCAGTTACCGCAGCAGCAACGAGGAATGTTCCTGTTTCAATGCGGTCTGGTAACACTGAGTAATCGCAGCCGTTCAGACTTTCAACGCCATCTACAGTAATTTTATCAGTACCTGCACCAGTAATTTTTGCGCCCATTTGAATCAGGCAGTTGGCAAGGTCAACAATTTCAGGTTCGCGCGCGGCATTTTCAAGTACCGTTGTACCGTCTGCTAGTGCAGCCGCCATTAATAGGTTTTCAGTAGCCCCTACGCTTACCATATCCATAAAGATACGAGCGCCTTTTAGGCGGCCGTCAACTTTTGCGCGAATATAGCCTTCGTCTACTTCTATTTGCGCACCCATTTTTTCGAGGCCAGACAAATGAAGGTTTACAGGTCTTGCACCAATGGCACAGCCACCTGGCAACGACACGTTAGCTTTTCCCTGTTTGGCAAGCAGCGGGCCGAGCACTAAAATTGATGCACGCATGGTTCGCACAAGTTCATACGACGCCGTCACACTTTCAAGAGTGCTTGCATCAATTAGCACATCGTTTGGCGCAGGTTGCGCTACTTCAACACCTAGCTCACGCAGCAATGCGGTAGTGGTGTTAATGTCACGAAGACGCGGCACATTAGTGTAGCGGCAAGGAGCATCTGTTAACAGGCTTGTCATTAACAGCGGAAGTGCCGCGTTTTTCGCGCCAGAAATACGCACTTCACCCTGAAGGGCTGGGCTCTTCTTTATTACAAGTTTATCCACGAAAGTCGCCTATTACTGAGGAACATGAAACTGGCGCTCGCGCTCCCAGTCTTTTACTGAAAACGTCTTGATAGTGATAGCATGCATGCTTCCATCAGCAATTTTATCGGCCAAAGGTGCATACACTGCCTGCTGGCGCTTTACACGGCTCATCTCGCTGAAAGCATCGCTTACCGCGACAATGTTGTAATGAGAGCCTTCGCCTTTCACAACAACATCGTGAAGATCTAACGCGTCTTTCAAGATTTTTTCGATTTCTGACAGTTCCATAACTTACTTCTTAATTTGCTGATTGGTCACTATTTTACCGGTAAAAAACTATCGGCACTGCTAAGTTTTGCTAGCTTGTGGAGTTTTTCAGGCATGTTTAATAGCGTAATGCTAACACCATTTTGCTTTGCATCCCTAACCGCATTTATTAACCATGCTAAACCAGCACTATCTGCTCGCTCAACATCGCTTAAATCAATAGCACTTTGCTTGGCATTTATTAACGCGCTTCGCTCACTACTACTTAAGCCTTGCCAGAAATTGGTAGATAGGGTGTCACGGTCTAGGTGACCGTGAACAATGATATTACCTTTATTGTTTACCTCGAACAGGCTCACTCAGCCTCTCCCTCAACTTCAATAGGCTCGCCAGTTTTAAGTTCTACTGGCTTGCCAATTTTTTCACGCATCAGGGCAATAACTGAGTCGATGCCGTCTTGACGCAAAATAGATTCGAACTCGCTGCGCTTACTGTTTAGTAAGCTTATACCTTCAGCTACCATGTCATAAGCTTTCCACTCGTTGGTTTTGCTGTCTTTACGAACCTTAAATGCAATTTTAATTTCTGGACGATTAGGATCTTGAACCACAGCGCGCACAGTTACTGACTTTTTGTCATCAAAGCTAGATTCTGGCTCGAACACTACGGTTTGGTTGTCGTAATATCCCATTGCAACCGCGTAAGTGGTAATAAGGTATTGGCGGAATACGCTAATGTATTCGCCCATTTTCTCTTGAGGAACAGACTTAAAATGTTTACCTAATACCATGAAAGCAGCGAATTTATAATCGATGTGCGGCACAAGCTCCTCTTCCATAATGGTGCGCAGCATTTCTGGGTCGGCCTTAATCGACTCTTGGTTTGCTTTAATACGCTCAAACGTGCGATTCGCCACATCCTGAACCAATGCGTACGGGTTTTGCTCATTCACGTCCTGTGCATTCGCCATCCCCACAACTGACATCATAAAAATGCCCATCGCCGCTATAAACTTTTTCAAAGTATCTCTCCTAACAAATCATTCTTTAGTGCAGACCAGATAAACCACTGTAAAGTTTCATCTAATCTGCGTTTAATCGTGTCTAAGTGCGACGACTTATTCGTCTTCGCTACCTCGGTTAAATAAAAATTGGCCTATAAGATCTTCAAGTACTAGCGCCGACTTGGTGTCTTGCAGATAGTCGCCATCTTTTAAGTCTGCTACACCGTCGAACGAAAAGCCGGGTTGAAAACCAACGTACTGCTCACCAAGAAGTCCAGACGTTAAAATAGATACCGAGCTGGTTTCTGGAAAACCTTTGTAATCGTTTAAAATAGATAGCGTGACTACTGGCGTGTAGTCCTCTTGGTCTAACGAGATAGAAGACACACGGCCTACCGTTACACCGCCTACTTTCACCGCCGAGCGTGGTTTAAGCCCGCCGATGTTGTCGAATTTCGCATACAGGGTGTAGGTATCACCTTCAGTCGCTACTGTTTGATTAGCCACTTTGAGCGCCAATAGAAGTAGCGCCCCAATTGTAAGCATGACAAACACGCCAACCATTACTTCCGTTTTATACTTGTTCATATTTGTCCCCTACTCGATACCAAACATAAGGGCGGTTAGCACGAAATCCAGCCCTAATACTGCTAATGATGAATACACAACTGTTTCAGTTGTTGCTTTGCTGATCCCTTCCGACGTAGGAATAGAATCATAACCTTTAAATATGGCAATCCAGGTCACAACCAAGGCGAAAACAAGGCTTTTTATCACACCGTTTATCACATCTTGGTTCCAATCTACTGTCGACTGCATAATTGACCAATAGCTACCTGCATCAACACCTAGCCAGTCAACGCCCACTAAATGGCCACCTAAAATACCAATAGCGCTAAAGATAATGGCTAACATTGGCATGGCTAACATGCCAGCCCAGAAACGTGGCGCTACAATACGACGCAATGGGTCAACAGCCATCATTTCTAAACTGCTTAGCTGTTCTGTAGCTTTCATTAAACCAATTTCAGCAGTAAGTGCAGAGCCGGCACGACCTGCAAACAGCAGTGCAGTTACCACTGGCCCCAACTCTCGGAGTAACGATAAAGCCACCATTGGCCCAAGGCTTCCCTCTGCACCGTAGTCTACGAGTATTGTATAGCCTTGCAGCGCCATAACCATGCCGATAAACAGCCCCGAAACCATAATGATAAGCAGCGACTGCACACCAACAACATAAAGTTGCTTAATAATGAGCGGTATATTTTTAAGACGCGGCACGGCCACAAGTGCACCAAACAACATAAGCGCGGCGCGCCCGATGGCGGTTACCTTACCTATGGTTTTTGCACCTAGCGATTGAAAGAACTTCATTACTTATCTGCTCCCAAAAAACTCTCCTTCAAATCGGAAGCGGGATAGTGGAATGGCACTGGGCCATCGGCTTTCCCTTTTAAGAATTGCTGCACAAGCTCAGAATCGCTGTCCTTGATTTGCTGCGCAGTGCCTTCGCCAATAATGCGTTTGTCGGCCAAAATATATATGTAGTCTGCAATAGTCAGTACTTCAGTTACATCGTGGGTGACCACCACGCTGGTTAAGTTTAGGGCATCATTAAGTTCGCGTATTAGCTTAACCAGTACGCCCATTGAAATAGGGTCTTGGCCTGCAAATGGCTCGTCAAACATAATGAGGTCTGGGTCTAACGCAATGGCACGTGCCAGTGCCGCTCTTCGCGCCATACCGCCTGACAACTCGCTTGGCATAAGTTTAGAGGCGCCTCGAAGCCCAACAGCCTGAAGTTTTAGCGCAACAATAGTGGCAATAATATCTTCAGAAAGTGACGTGTGTTCACGCAAAGGAAACGCAACGTTGTCAAAAACGCTCATATCGGTGAATAACGCACCGCTTTGAAACAGCATGCTCATTCGACGGCGAGTTTCATATAGCGATTTGCGCGACATCGATACAATCGATTTGCCGTCAAACTTCACATCGCCTTCATCGGGTAATAGCTGTCCGCCCATTAAGCGCAGCAATGTGGTCTTCCCTATCCCACTTGGCCCCATTACGGCCGTTATCTTACCTTTTGGTACTTTTAATGAAATACCATCGTAGATAGTACGTTCACCACGCTTAAAGGTAAGATTATCTATTTCAACTAAATGTTCCATAGCGCTTTGTTGTCGACCCTTGACCTAGTAATGCTGACAATTTCTAATCACAGCTTTTAACGCTGCTGTTACAAACTTGCAGCCACAAAAATAAGTAATGTCTCTTAAATAATGTCTCTATGGCAAAACCGCTGCCATATCCCCGTAACATATAAAAACGCCGCGGGGCATTGTAAATTAGGCTCATTGTACGCTTTTTCAAGACCCCAGCCAAAGTCAAAAAGTTACAACTTATGTTCGATGTAGACGAACGGTTTAAATCGTAGGCTGAAAATCATTAACTGAAACTGAACAAACCCTACTTTTTGTTTATTTTTTAGCGTGTTGATGAGTTTATTAAGGTTTTACTAAGCAAGCATCCAACGGGATTAATTTAATAGATTACTAAAATAAAGTACTGAGGCCGTAGGAAAATGGCACCGATTTTGCGACAATCTCACGAAATACTTTTTATTACAGGTTGTTGTGCTTTTAAACATTGTCATTTTCATCGTCGGCCTAGTGGTGCTTAGCTGGAGTGCAGACAGATTTGTCTATGGTGCTTCGGCGCTTGCTAAGAACATTGGCATATCACCCATGATGATTGGGTTAACCATTGTGGCTATGGGTTCATCAGCACCTGAGATAATGGTGTCAGCCATTGCTTCTTTAAACGGAAACATGAATACCGCAGTAGGCAATGCACTTGGCTCGAACATCACCAATATTGCTTTGGTACTTGGTATAACTGCGCTGGTAAAACCCCTGCTTGTATCTTCAACCACGTTAAAGCGTGAACTTCCTGCGCTATTAATTATCTCACTTATTGCCATTGCCTTTATGTTTGACGGCGAATTAAAGTCGTATGAAGGTGTAATTCTGCTAGGGCTCTTCATTTTTGTATTAGCCATGATGGCGTGGTTATCGCTACAAGTAGAAAAAGGAGACCCGCTTGCTGCTGAGACCGCGGAAGAAATTCCTAAAAATGTGTCGAATACAGCAGCGCTAGTTTGGATTGGCATTGGCCTTGTAATTCTGCCTTTGAGTGCACATTTCTTAGTGAACTCTGCGGTAGAAATAGCACGATATATGGGCGTATCAGACCTGATAATAGGGTTAACCATTATCGCTTTTGGTACGAGCTTACCTGAACTTGCAGCAAGTATTGCGGGTGTTTTAAAAGGTGAAGATGACTTAGCCTTGGGCAACATTATTGGCTCGAATATCTTTAACCTGCTGGCGGTACTGGGTATGCCAGGATTAATTGCGCCAGGGCTATTAGACCCAGATGTATACAACCGCGACATGTATGTCATGTTAGGATTAACGCTGTTATTGTTTTTGTTTAGCTTCGATCTTGTTGGTAAACGCATCATTTCTCGAGCGAACGGATTTTTACTTTTAGCCTGCTTTATTGGCTATCAATTTTGGCTGTTTGGATAATGACAAATAAAAACCTACAGGCTGAATTTATTTTATCGGCGCAACGTGTCATCGATATTGAGGCTCAAGCAATACAAAACTTGAGCGCAAGACTTGATGAAAAGTTTGTTACAGCGTGCAACATTTTGCTTGCCTGTGAAGGAAAAGTGGTTGTGTGCGGTATGGGAAAATCAGGGCATATCGGCAACAAAATTGCGGCCACGCTCGCAAGTACGGGTACGCCCGCGTTTTTCATGCACCCTGGCGAAGCAAATCACGGCGACCTAGGTATGTTAACCAAAGGCGATGTGCTGCTAGCCATATCGAACTCAGGTGAAACTAGCGAACTTGTGAACTTGCTTCCAGTAGTAAAGCGGCTGGGTATTAAAGTTGTAGCAATGACAAACAGTGAGCAAAGCTCATTGGGCCAGCACGCCGACGTAGTATTAGACATTAGCGTAGAAAAAGAGGCGTGCTCCTTGGGATTGGCACCAACCTCTAGTACCACTGCAACACTGGTAATGGGTGACGCACTGGCCGTTGCTCTGCTCGATCACAAGGGTTTTACGTCTGATGATTTCGCCCTTTCACACCCAGGCGGTAGCCTCGGTAAAAAGCTGCTTCTGAAAGTTAGCGACATTATGCTTAGCGGGAGTGATATTCCACTTAGCAGTGCTAACGACAAAGTGGCTGATGCGTTGCTTGAAATATCGAAAAAAGGCTTAGGCATGACGGGCATTGTTGCAGACGACGGCACGTTACTAGGCGTATTCACCGATGGAGACCTTCGCCGTATTTTGGATGCGCGCATTGACCTTCACGATGCTGTGGTAAACGATGTAATGACAAAAGGCGGAAAAACCACGCGTGCCGACCAGTTAGCTGTTGAGGCGTTAAACTTAATGGAAGCGCATAAAATAAGCGCGCTTATGGTTGTCGATGAGAATAGAAAACCCATTGGTGCGTTTAACATGCACATGTTGCTTAAAGCAGGAGTTTTGTAAGTGGTAGCCACGTTATACACAGAATTGGATAACGACTTTTTTGAACGTTTAGCAAACATTAAGCTGTTGGTTTGTGACGTGGATGGCGTATTTTCAGACGGCCGCATCTATCTAGGCAACGACGGTGAGGAGCTTAAGGCGTTTCACACTCGCGATGGTTACGGTGTAAAAGCATTGGTTAGCCACGGTGTAACAGTTGCCGTTATCACCGGCCGACGTTCTTCCATTGTTGAAAACAGAATGAAGGCGTTAAATGTGGCGCATATTATTCAAGGCGAAGAGAATAAGTCTGATGCGCTAGCATCGTTAATGAAATCATTAGGACTAAGCGCTGATGAGGTAGCGACGGTAGGTGATGATATGCCAGATACCGGCATGTTTACTCACGCAGCAATAAAGATTGCCGTTGCTGATGCACACCCCTTTGTAACTAAACAAGCAAACTGGATAACCACCCTGTCAGGCGGTTTTGGTGCTGTAAGAGAAATTTCTGACACCATTTTACAGGCTAAAGGCGTTACTGACGGTATATTCGGAGCCAGCGTATGAGCCTGTTTGGCTTTAACCGTTTAGGCGTAAGTATTTCTGCGCTATTTATATTGGCCATGTTGATGTACCTACCGACATGGATGGAAGAAGAGCCTGAAATTACTGGCAGCCAACAGTCAGACGCGCTAAAACCTGCCTATAAGGCTAAAAACTTAACTACTACCCTATACAATCAAGAAGGTCAGCTAAACCATAAGGTGTTCGCCACGTCGATGGAGCACTATGACCAACTTGGTTTCGTACTATTTCAGCAGCCTCAGTACACCCTATATACCGAGAGCAATTCGTCGCCTTGGGTGGTCTCGGCAGTAGAAGGAACCCTGTACAATAACGAACTTATTCAATTAGAAAACAATGTCGTTATTGAAAATCAAACCGGTGATGACTTTGTAAAAACCATCACAACGCAATACATACAAATAAATTTAGACAACAAGCAGATGACATCAGACCAAACAGTTGAAATACTAGGGTCACAGTATGTTATTCAAAGCAATGGGTTTAACGCGAACTTACGCACCCAAGAATACGAGCTTATCGATCATGTACAAACCACTTATTCCCCTAGCAACTAGCCTACTTTTAGCCTTGGCAAGCAGCGGTGTTGTTGCAAGCGAAGCCGACTTTAACAAGCCCATTAAAGTGGACTCAAAGTCGCAGTTTGTCGATGGGAAAAACAAAACATCATTATTTAAGGATGATGTTCGAATCTCTCAGGGCTCGTTAGTGATTAATGCTGACGAAGTAGAAGTTATCGCCACTGACGGCGAAGGAAGAGAAGTTTTCGTAGCGAGAGGAAACCCTGCAAGCTACTCTCAGCAGCTTGAAGACGGTACGCCGGTTTCAGCAAAGGCGAATGAAATTCGTTATGAGGTAGTCAACCGCACTATTGCGCTAACGGGTAAAGCCGAACTTAAGCAAGATACCAGCATGGTGCAAGGCGATAACATTACCTTCGACATGATTACAGAGCAACTGCTTGCAACTGGCGGTGACGATACCGATGGTGATGGCAGAGTAACCACCGTATTTACACCTGAAACCATTCGAAAAGCAAAGTCTCAAGACGACAAAAAAGACAACGAAGGTAACGAATAGTTATGGCGACGTTAAGTGCAAAGAACCTTGCAAAAGCCTATAAAGCTAGACAAGTCGTGCGCGACGTTAGCTTATCGGTATCAACAGGGCAAATTGTTGGGCTATTGGGTCCGAATGGCGCTGGTAAGACCACTACATTTTATATGATTGTCGGCCTTGTTCCGCTAGACAAAGGCAAAATTGAAATAGACGACAATGAGCTTACTCACCAACCTATGCATGAACGTGCACGCCGCGGAATTGGCTACCTCCCGCAGGAAGCGTCTATTTTTAGAAAGCTTACTGTGCATGAAAATATCATGGCTATTTTACAAACGCGTAAAGATTTAAATTCACAACAACAAGAAGAAGAAGCCGACGCACTACTTGATGAATTTAATATTAACCATATACGTAATAGTGCGGGGATGAGTTTGTCGGGCGGTGAAAGACGTCGTGTTGAAATAGCGCGAGCGCTGGCGGCGAAACCACAGTTTATTTTGCTAGACGAACCATTTGCTGGTGTTGATCCTATATCAGTTAATGATATAAAGAAGATCATTCAACATCTTCGTGATAGAGGCATAGGCATTCTTATCACCGATCATAACGTACGAGAAACATTGGATGTTTGTGAGAAAGCGTACATTGTGAGTCATGGCGAATTAATCGCGCAGGGAACCGCAGAACAGGTTTTAAGTAATCAAAAAGTTAGGGATGTATACCTAGGCGAACAATTCAGGCTATAGTTAAAGTAACCGGATTGTCATTTTTTCAGTTTCGCTCTTGGTGTATTCAATTTAAAGCATTTAAATAAGACGTAGATGAAACCATCTTTACAGCTAAAATTTAGCCAACAACTTACCATGACACCTCAGCTTCAGCAGGCTATCAAACTGCTGCAGCTTTCTACGCTTGACCTTCAACAGGAAATTCAAGAAGCGCTGGACTCTAATCCGCTTTTAGAAGTTGAAGAAGGCAACGACGAACCTCAAGTTGAAAAGAACAACATCGACAACGACGACAGTGGCGATGTTCAACCTACGGCTTCAAGCGATACGTTAGAAGCCGGAGATGCGCTTGAAAAGAACGATTTACCAGACGAACTTCCTATAGACAGCACGTGGGATGAATACTACTCGGCCTCTTCTGCGCCCGCGCCTGGCCCAGCCAGTGATGACGAACAAATTTTTCAGGGCGAAACTACCGAAGACATTCAAGAACACTTGCTGTGGCAGATGCGTTTAACACCTTTCTCTGATACCGACAGAGCCATTGCCATGGCAATCATCGACTCTATTGATGAGTCGGGTTATCTAACCGTGTCACTTGAAGATATTCTAGAAGCGGTCAACGCTGAGGAAGTGTTAGACGAAGACAGCGATGAGCTAATTGAAATGGATGAAGTAGAGTGCGTGTTAAAACGTATCCAAATGTTCGACCCCATTGGTTCTGGCTCACGTTCTCCACAAGAGTGCCTTATGGTGCAGCTACGTCAGTTCTCTGAGGACACACCGTGGCTTGCTGAAGCCAAGCAGCTTATTGAAGAATATTCAGACCTTCTTAGCAGTAAAGACTACCGTACGCTAATGCGTAAAAGCCGTTTGAAAGAAGATCAGCTTCGCGAAGCAATGCGCCTGCTGCAAACCTTGAATCCTCGCCCTGGTAGTGCTTTAGTTACTAAAGAACCCGAGTACGTTATTCCAGACGTATCGGTTACCAAAAAGAACGGGCGCTGGGTGGTAGAGCTAAACCCTGATAGCCTGCCAAAACTTAGCGTTAATCAACAATATGCTGCAATGAGTCGTCGTGCAAAAAACAGTAGCGACTCGCAGTTTATTCGCTCACACATGCAAGAAGCCAAATGGTTTATTAAAAGCCTAGAGTCGCGTAACGACACCTTAATGAAGGTTGCTAATTGTATTGTGCAGCAACAGATGGGCTTTTTTGAGCATGGCCCAGAAATGATGAAACCAATGGTTCTCAATGATGTCGCAGAAATGGTAGATATGCACGAATCCACTATTTCACGCGTCACCACGCAAAAATATATGCATACGCCTCGCGGTATATTCGAATTGAAGTATTTCTTCTCGAGCCACGTAGCAACCGAGTCGGGTGGTGAGTGTTCATCTACAGCGATACGTGCATTGATCAAGAAGTTAGTGGCAGCTGAAAAACCTAGCAAGCCGCTAAGTGATAGCAAGATTGCTTCATTGTTGGCCGAACAAGGCATTAAAGTTGCCCGGCGAACAATAGCAAAATACCGGGAATCGTTATCGATCCCGCCGTCGAACCAACGCAAAAGCCTTATTTAACGGGCTACATAATATAAGGAAGACGAAATATGCAAATCAACCTTACTGGTCATCATGTCGAAATCACCGACTCTTTGCGTAATTATGTCGATACGAAGTTCAGCAAACTTGAACGTCACTTTGATCACATTTCTAATGTGCATGTCATCCTGAACGTTGAAAAATTAAATCAAAAAGCAGAGGCAACCGTTCACTTAAGTGGCGCGGAAGTATTCGCATCCTCAGAAAATACCGACATGTATGCGGCGATTGACAGCATGGTTGATAAACTCGACCGGCAGGTAATCAAGCATAAGGAAAAACTTAAAAAACATTAGTAGTTAATTAAGTATGGATATACAAGCCATAGTAAGTTTGGACCGCACCGAGTGTGCGGTTCAATGTAATAGTAAAAAGCGTATTCTAGAAATCATTGCCGATCTTGCGGCTAAAAATAATGAGAAGATAGACGGCGTTACTGTATTAAATAGCCTAATGTCGCGTGAGCGTATGGGAAGTACGGGCATAGGAAATGGCATTGCTCTTCCCCATGGACGTCTTGCTGGTCTAGACAGAGTCATTGCTATTGTTGTAACCAGTAACCCAGCCATTAATTTTGATGCGATAGACGAAAAGCCTGTTGATATATTTTTTGCCCTTTTGGTACCTGAAGAACAAACCGAAGGACACCTTCAAACCTTAGCAACGGTAGCCGGAAAGCTAAGTGACAAAGAGACAATAAAAGCAATAAGACGTGCAAACACCAGCGACGACATCTTAAAAGCGCTGGGTTAACGACACTGAACGTATAGTTGCATTGCCTTTGCAATGCATGCGCAGGATTCTTAAATAAAAGGGAGAGGTAAGGTGAAGCTGATTATTATCAGTGGTCGTTCAGGCTCAGGGAAATCGGTCGCACTGCGAGCGCTAGAGGATTTGGGATATTACTGCGTAGACAATATCCCTGTGAACTTGTTACCTACCCTTACTCATACAGTGGTTGATGAATACGACCAAGTTGCTGTGAGTATCGACGTTCGCAACTTGCCTAAAAACCCAAATGAGTTAGTAGAAATACTCGACTACTTACCAAGTTCTTGGTCGATGACCATTGTCTATATCGACGCAAGTGATGACGTTCTGGTTAAGCGTTTCAGCGAAACACGTCGCTTGCATCCACTAGCCAAACTAAACAAATCATTATCAGAAGCCATACAAGCTGAATCGGCCTTACTTGCGCCTATCGTTGAGCGTGCTGACCTGTATTTAGACACCGACAAGCTTACTATTCACCAACTCGCAGAGTTAATACGCGAGCGTATTTTGGGCAAGAAAAGTTCAAGACTGGTTCTTGTATTTGAATCCTTCGGTTTCAAGCACGGCATTCCAAAAGATGCTGACTATGTATTTGACGCACGCTTTTTACCGAACCCCCATTGGGAACCTGATTTGAAGCACCTTACTGGCCTTGATGCACCGGTAGAGGTTTTCTTAGGATCTCAGCCCGTCGTCACCAAATTCATTTGGCAAATACAAAACTTAATTACTACATGGTTGCCGCACCTTGAGCGTAACAACCGAAGCTACGTCACCGTTGCAATAGGATGTACAGGAGGCCAGCACCGCTCGGTTTATATCGCACAAAGCTTGTCGAAGACCTTTAGTGAAATTCACCCAGATGTGCAAATACGTCATAGGGAGCTAAACCAATAATGAGTAATGAAGAAGCGAACTCTATCGAAAAAACAATGACTATTGTGAACAAGCTGGGCTTACATGCACGCGCCGCAACACAGCTTGTTCAACTGGCCAATCAGTTTGACGCTAAAATTGTGCTGAAAAAAGGTGATAAAGAAGCCGATGCGAACAGTGTTCTGGGACTGATGATGTTAGAAAGTCATCAAGGCGAACAAGTGACGGTAGTAGTTGATGGCGCGGACGCCACAGCAGCAATGGCGGCTATTGAGCAGCTTATCGCTGGCAAATTTAACGAAGAAGAATAGTCTACCCGTTCTATTTAACCCCTTGTATTGGCGAAATAATCGTCGTTCAGTCATAATTAAAGCCCAATAGTTGTAATTGTTATGACAGCGTAGCGGCAAGTGCGATATTCTTATCAAAACGTCTAATATAAAAATTGTGTGGCATATTAGGCGCTAGCGTCATTCTCAAACCTGTTTAGCTTGGTAGGACTCGCTATTTATGGCAGAAGCTCTCGTCTCTAAATACGTACAAACCCAACTTCGCGCTTTAAATGGTGCGCTTGTTAATGGGCAATTTGTTTCAGTACGTAAGCTTTTGCTCGAACTTCCTCCCTCAGACGTTGCTCACATCCTTGAATCTAGCCCTAGCCGTACTCGTGATGAGCTATGGGAATTGATAGACGGTGATTTTCACGGCGATATTTTAGAAGAGCTCTCCGACGATGTCCGTAACGGCATCATCACAAAAATGTTGCCCGCTAATGTTGTTGATGCATTAGAGGAAATGGATACCGATGACTTAGCGGAAACGCTAAGTAGCCTTCCAGAGCCAGTATTGGCCGATATTCTAGACTCGATGGATGCGCAAGATCGTGTGCGGGCAGAACAAGCCCTCTCCTACGGTGAAGAGACTGCCGGGTTCATCATGAACACCGATACGATAACGCTTCGTCCTGATGTAACCATCGATGTTGTACTGCGCTATATTCGGTTAAAGGGTGAATTGCCTGAGAATACCGACACCTTTTACGTGGTAAATCGAACAGATAATCTGGTAGGCATAGTGCCCGTTACACGGTTACTTACCGCAGACACTGATGAAAGAGTGTCTGATGTTATGGATGAAGAATCTGAAGCTATTCCAGTACACATGCCAGATGACGAAGTAGCCAGCTTATTTGAGCGCTATAACTGGCTTTCAGCACCGGTTGTGGATGAAAATAATCGCCTAGTAGGTCGAATTACCATTGATGACGTGGTAGACATTATTCGTGAGGATGCCGAACACTCTATGATGAGTATGGCGGGTCTAGATGATGACGAAGATACCTTCGCGCCCGTGATGCAAAGTACTAAACGTCGTTCGGTATGGTTAGCGGTGAATCTTGTTACCGCATTAATGGCCGCTATGGTGAGTGATTTATTTGAAGCAACGTTAAGTCAGCTCGCTGTATTAGCTATTTTAAATACGATTGTGCCAAGCATGGGCGGTGTTGCGGGCAACCAAACCTTGACCTTGGTTATACGCGGTATGGCGCTGGGCCATGTTAATGCCAGCAACAGTCGATGGCTAATCACAAAAGAGCTATCCATCGGATTTCTAAACGGTGCAATATGGGCTGTGCTTATCGCCTCAGTGATTGCGCTATGGAAGCAAGACTATATGCTTGGCGTTATTATTGCCTTCGCAATGTTGGTCAATATGATTGCTGCAGGCCTTGCCGGTGCAACCTTACCTATAATTATGAAGCGCCTTAAGATAGACCCGGCACTTGCAGGTAGCGTTATTCTTACCACAATTACCGACGTGGTAGGTATCTTTGCGTTCTTGGGTACTGCAACACTATTCCTTATATAGCCGCAGTTACCAAGCCTTTCGCAAGGCTATCCGTGTTTAGGCACTTATTGCCTTCGCAACAAACCCATTAACATTCAGCTTATAACCAACGCCCCATACCGTTTGTACTAGCTGGCCACCATTTAATGCCTTTGACACATTATCGAGTTTGTTTCGCAAACGGTTGATATGAGTATTAACCGTATGCTCATAACCCTCATGGTTGTAACCCCAGACTTCGCTTAAAAGCTGATTGCGAGAAAATACCTGATTTGGGTGACGGCAAAAATAGTCTAAAAGCGCAAACTCACGAGCAGTAAGCGATAGCGTATAACCGTTCAGCGTGACGCTGTGATAGCGCTGGTCAATTTTTAAAGGCCCGACTTCTATGCTGTCTTTGCATGTTTCCCTAGTATTATTGGTATCAGTTAAAGGGATACTTCTTCGCATATGTGAGCGAATACGAGCCATAAACACGCGTTCGTTAAACGGCCCTTTAAGATAATCATCTACACCAGCTTCAAAATAGTCCACATCATCAGCGTGGGTTGAACCTCTCGCATCAACTCTGCCTTCAACCAACATAATCCAACTGTCTGGATTGTGCTTAAGTAACGACGTAACTTTTGATAAGCAAGATACCGAGGCGTGTGATTGAATAATCACGAGCGAGTAGTGCTGAGCACTGAGCAATGATAATGCAGACTGAAAATTTGACACTACGTCATGAAGAAAACCTTGTGCACTCAAGCATTGAGTAATCATCTGTTGGAATTGATTATCGCTGTAAATAACGAGGATCATTAGCCACTCCATTTTGCCCCATAAAAAACAAGACCGAAGCGATTACAGATAAATTTCATCTAATTTAAAGAATTTTTTAAAAGATTCATTCTCGATTTTGCGCGCATTTCCTTATTAAGTATTTGCGCTTTTTTAGACAACAATCTGTGTTTATTTTGTGATACTTCTGTGATGAATTGCCATTTTTGCTGACCTACATTTTTAAGCGCTTTTAACTCAGAACAAGGTCTAACAAAATGAGAATCACCAAAATCGCGAGCGCAACACTGCTTTCACTCGCCACCTTATCAGCCACTCATGCGGTAACGCTTGATGTAGAAATTACCAACCTAACGCAAGCGCAAAGCTTTACACCAAGGCTTGTAATTGCTCACGACAACACTGTTGATGCGTTTGAGGTAGGTCAGCCGGCCTCTTCTGCTTTGGCGTGGCTAGCCGAAGCTGGTGTAATCGATGACGCGCAAAATGCTGATTCTAGCGGTGCTAACTTTGAGGCCGCACTTGGACCAGTAGATACCGACAACGGCTCGAACACGTGGCATCGCTTTGGCGGCCTTTTAGCGCCAAAAGCCACATTAAGCTACGACTTTGACACGATGGACAAGCCATTGCTATCGGTACTTGCCATGCTTATCCCAACCAACGACGCATTTGTTGGTATGGACAGTGTTGAGATCCCAACTGAGCCTGGTACATACACGTATTATTTGAACGCTTATGATGCAGGTACTGAGCTAAATGACGAACTTAACAGTGCGCGTACTGATATCGTTGAAGCAGGTACAGGCAACGCGTTAGGCGGTTATGGTTTACCTGGTGTAGCTGGCGGCGGCGCACCTACGCGTATCGTTGATTTGGGTACTGGTGGTACTGGCGTTGGCGCACAAGTGGTAAATGGTGAAGTGGAAGACGGCGAAGACGGCCCTGTTCACATTCATAGAAATGCACTTGGTGACACCGATAATGCAGGTGGTGCTAGTGATTTAGATTCAACCGTGCACCGTTGGTTAAACCCTGTTGCTCGCATCGTCATTACCGTTCCTGCCTCATAAGGAGCATCAACATGAAAACTCCAATTATAAAACTTAGCACATTGCTAATTTTGTCTGCGCTTATCACTGCGTGTGGTGACGATGGTGATACAGGACCGCAAGGACCTGCTGGCCCACAGGGAGAAGCAGGCGCTGATGGTATGGACGGTTCAGACGGCGCTGACGGTGAAGACGGCGTAAATGGAAATTCAGCAGTATATACGGTACGCATTACCAATCTGACTTTCGCACAACCTTTTGCTCCGGCGGCGGTTATTCTGCACGAGTCAGGTTATATGGCGTTTAATGAAGGTATGCCTGCAAGTATGGGCATAGAAGTAATGGCTGAAGGCGGTGACCCGTCTATGGTTATCTCTGAAGCTATGGCGTCTACCGACTATTTAGATGCTCAAAATTCAGGAGGCATTTTACCACCAAGAACGACGGGTGAAATGCAAACATTGGTGGTCCCTGAACTAGACGTAGACGACTTAAGGCTGTCTGTTACTACTATGCTTGTAAATACCAACGACGCGTTCACAGGTCTTAATGCCGCTGATGTAAGTAATCTTGCCGTTGGAGAGTCTAAAAGCTTTATGACCGTAACGTGGGATGCAGGCACTGAAGCCAATTCGGAAACTGCATCGACCATGCCTGGCCCTGCAGCAGGTGCTGCTGGAGGCGGTGGTGCACCAGCAGGTTACGACCCAGTAAGGGATGATTTTGCCGACGTCGTGCGTTTGCATCAGGGCGTAGTAACTAATGCCAATGCAATGGACGCAAGCCGTGAAGGGCTGGCAACGTCAGTGCTTAATGAAACCCACCGTTTTGATAACCCTACAAGTCGTATTGTGATTACGCGTACACGCTAAAAACAAAAAAGCTGGCACAACTATAAGGTTGAGCCAGCTTTTATCGCTAATTCAAAATATGAACTTGCGTTTATTTAATAACCTTAAGCGTCGGCTTTCCTTTTTTAGGAGGAACAGGCGCTTCATTGCTATCAACAGTGTCCGCATCCTCTAAGGAAGTAGGTCCAGACACTTGCGTATCACTTTCTTCGATATCCTGACCACGGTTCTCTTGTGCTCTCGCTACATCTTCTTCGGTCGCAAAAACAGTACCAGCACCATTTTCACGAGCGTATATAGCCATTACCGCTTCACACGGCATACTTAAACGGCGAGGTTGGCCACCAAAGCGTGCTTGGAAAGACAAGCCTTCAATATCAAGCGAAAAATTCACACATGCACTTGGCGACACGTTCAGCACTATCTGGCCGTCCTTTACGAATTCTTGTGGTACTTCTACCAGCTCATTCGTCGCATCAACAACAATGTAAGGTGTTAAATCGTTATCAACAATCCACTCATAGAAAGCCCTAAGTAGATAGGGCTGATTTGACGTCATAGATGTCATAGTGGATTGTGGATCTCACGCTCTTGGTCTGTTAGTGACGCTTTAAATGAACTGCGAGAAAAAATGCGGTTCATATAAGCGTTGATCTCTTTACTGCCCGCACCACTTAGTTCAATGCCAAGTGCTGGAAGACGCCATAATAGCGGCGCTAAGTAGCAGTCTACTAGACTGAACTCTTCGCTCATGAAATAAGGCATTTCAGCGAAAGCTGGTGCTAGCGATAGTAACGCTTCGCGAAGCTCATTGCGCGCAGCATCTACATCACCTTCTCCACGGAATACGCGAGCAGCTAGCGAATACCAGTCTTGCTCGATTCTGTGCATCATTAAACGGCTCTGACCACGAGATACTGGGTATACCGGCATAAGTGGTGGATGAGGGAAACGCTCATCTAGGTATTCCATGATGATGTGTGACGTGTAAAGTACAAGCTCACGATCAACAAGAGTTGGAACAGTACCGTAAGGGTTTAGCTCCAACAGATCTTCAGACAGGTTGCTAGGATCTGTGTAGCTGATTTCAACACCCACACCTTTTTCTGCCAACACAATGCGCACCTGGTGGCTGTAAATATCAATTGTGTCAGAGAACAACGTCATAATAGAACGTTTATTCGCGGCTACGGCCATTCAATTTCCTCCGTCGAGAAACAAGTTTATGCTCATGAAAATGAGCGAATTACAAATGCCAAAAAAGGGGGCGAGATGCCCCCTTTTGGTATTATACATAAATCTGTGCGATTAGTGCACTTCTCGCCAGTATTCTTTCTTCAGTAAGTAAACAAATACAAACAATACTGCGATAAAGATAAGTACCCACTTACCGATTTTGTGAGATTCAAGTTTAGAAGGCTCACCTGTGTACTCAAGGAAGTTCACGATATCAGCAACGGCTTGGTCGTACTCGTCAGGAGACATTGCGCCAGTACCATCTGACTTAATACCTACGTAACGCTTAACCATTTCACCGTCAACCATTTGCTCTTCGTAAGTACGCGTTGGCGTACCTTGAAGTGGTTGTAGCACGTGTGGCATACCTACTTCAGGGAACACTGTGTTATTCACACCAAACGGACGGCTCTCGTCAACATAGAAAGCGCGAAGGTAAGTGTAAATCCAGTCTTCACCGCGAACACGAGCAACAAGCGTTAGGTCTGGTGGCGCAGCACCAAACCACGTTGCAGCACCCTCTTCAGGCATTGCACGAGTGATGTAGTCAGACACTTTCTCACCCGTAAACTGCAAATACTCTTGGCCCAATTCATCAGGAATACCCAAATCTTGGAATGAACGCTGATAGCGCTGATACTTCATAGAGTGACAGCCAGAGCAGTAGTTCATAAACAATTGTGCACCGCGCTGCAAAGAAGCCTTATCAGTTAAATCGATAGGCGCCTTATCAAGGTGTACGTTTCCACCTGCCGCAAGCGCTACGCCAGGTAGGAAGAAGGCTAAAAAGCACATCAATTTTTTCATTTAGAAATCCTCTCTGGCACAGGTTTAGTGTTTTCATTTTTGCTGTACAAGAACAGTGCAATGAAGAAACCAAAGTACATTACTGTCGCAATCTGTGACGCAATGATTTTCCAGTTTTCTTGTGGTGTACCACCTAGATAACCTAGGAAGATAAACACAATCGCGAATACGATTAGGTTCACTTTGTGTAGACCACAACGATAGCGCCATGATTTAACGCGACCACGGTCAACCCAAGGCAAGGCGAATAGTGCAGCAATTGCACCGAACATAGCAAGTACACCAAATAGCTTGTCAGGTACCGCTTTCAAAATTGCATAGAACGGCGTGAAGTACCATACCGGGAAGATATGCTCAGGCGTCTTCAGCGGGTTAGCAATTTCAAAGTTAGGATGTTCTAGGAACTTACCGCCCATTTCAGGCGCGAAGAACAGCACATATGTGAATAGTGCCAAGAACACACAGAACGCGACAAGGTCTTTCAGAACGATGTGTGGGAAGAACGGTAATACGTCATCAGCAATGTCGTACTTGCTCGTGTAGTACTCGTGAATTTCGTATTTAGTCTTCTCAGACTCAGGTAATGAACCTTTCTTGTGCTTAATTGCAATACCATCTGGGTTGTTAGAGCCCACTTCGTGAAGTGCAATGATGTGTAGGAACACTAGAATTACGATAACCAAAGGCAATGCAATAACGTGCAGTGCAAAGAAACGGTTTAGCGTAGCGCCAGAGATTACATAGTCACCCTGTAGCCATACAACAAGGTCAGGACCAACAACAGGAATTGCACCAAACAGTGATACGATTACCTGTGCACCCCAGTAAGACATTTGTCCCCACGGTAGAACGTAACCCATGAAAGCTTCAGCCATAAGTGCAAGGTAGATAAACATACCAAACACCCATAGAAGCTCACGAGGCTTCTGGTAAGAACCGTAAATCATGCCACGGAACATGTGCATGTATACAACAATAAAGAACGCCGATGCGCCAGTACTGTGCATATAGCGAATAATCCAACCGTAGTCGATTTCACGCATGATGTATTCAACAGAGGCAAAAGCACCTTCTGCTGATGGAACGAAGTTCATGGTTAACCAAATACCAGTAACAATTTGGTTTACCAAAACGATAGTAGCTAGAAATCCGAACACGTACCAAAAGTTCATGTTCTTTGGAGCAGGGTATTGAAGTGCGTGCATGTTAGCAACGCGCATCATTGGGATGCGTTCTTCAATCCAACCTAGGAAAGCATTCATGTTAAGCAACCTCCGCTTCTGAGCCGATGATAACGGTAGTGTCATCAACGAACTGGTAAGGCGGCACAACCAAGTTTAATGGTGCCGGTACGTTTTCAAATACACGTCCTGCCATATCAAACTTAGAACCGTGGCATGGGCAGAAGAACCCATCTGGAACCCCTTCAACGATTTCTTCGAAAGCGCCATCTTTAAGGTGCTGTGGAGAGCAGCCAAGGTGCGTACAAATACCTACAAGGATTAGGTATTCTTCTTTCATTGAACGGAAACGGTTTTGAGCAAAAGTAGGTTGCTGCTCAGCTTCAGAGTTAGGATCTTTAAGCTTATCTTCGTGTGTGCCTAGTTCTTCAAGAATTTCTGGCGTACGGCGTACAATCCATACAGGCT
>Ga0213840_1000845_pt1 | contig 32234 bp, 31 predicted proteins | sample SWPATP22_FD_160132 | JGI IMG/M metagenome (GOLD analysis project Ga0213840, IMG submission 160132) | Coastal seawater microbial communities from Marineland, Florida, United States - SWPA TP2 #2 | ecosystem: Environmental > Aquatic > Marine > Coastal | place: USA: Florida | collected 2016-08-14 | reverse complement strand
ATTGCATCGGCTAATTCTGGGTCAAAGTCAGCAATGTTCATTTCGCGAGAAAACATGGGGGCTCCTTAACTGCGGTTTTTATGTGGCGTTAATACCAATCTGGATAAGAAACTGCGGTGTCACCAATCGCCTATGCAGGTTAGTATTCACTCGAATAGCTCAATTTGAGGCCATATTCTAGTCATTTTCAGCCCCTTGTATACCGCTTTATCACTAAATTAATACAAATGGCGTAGGTTTAACGATATCCCTACGCCATCTTAATTTTAACGCTGTTTTTCTAGCGCTTTGACGCGGTCAAACAAGCTGCCAATTTTTTGTAAGCGAACCGTGTTTTTACGCCACTCACGATTGGTTTGCGCCGGTTGTCCCGAAGAGTAAACGCCCGGCTCGGTAATATCTTGCACTATCATGGTATAGCCAGTTACTTGAACATTGTCACAAATAGAAATGTGACCATTAATACCTACACCGCCACCGATGATAACGTGTTTACCTATGTGGCAGCTTCCAGCAATACCTGTGGCGCCACATATACATGAATGGTCACCGATAATTACGTTGTGCGCTATTTGCACTTGATTATCAATAATCACATTATTGCCTAAAATGGTATCTTCCATAGCGCCTCTGTCGATACTGCTACTGGCACCAATTTGACTGTCATCGCCAATACGCACCGACCCCGTTTGAGGAATAGGGATCCACACACCTTTATCGTTGGCGTAGCCAAAACCCGCTGCGCCAATCACTGTTTGACTATGAATAGTTACTCGTTTGCCAATAACAATATCATGATAAATAGTGACATTTGGATGAACAGTAGTGTCTTCACCAATATGTGTACCTTTTCGCACTACCGTATTTGCGCCAATGACTACCCTATCGCCAAGCACTACGTTGTCTTCAATAATAACGTTATGACCTAACGCAACGTCACTTCCGATACGCGCAGACGGTGCAATAACGGCGGTGTCGGCAATGCCCGTAGCAACTGCCGGCGTAGTATCAAAAAGCTGGGCTATAAGGGCAAATGCCGCATGCGGATTAGCCACAACCAAAGCGGGAACCGGGCTGTGGTCCTTTAAACTTTCATGCAGTATAACCGCCCCTGCTTTTGTGTCTTTTAACTGAGGCTTATATTTTGGGTTAGTCAGAAAAGAAATTTGATGTTCAGCAGAGCCCGACAAGGTACCAACAGCAGAAATGTTAACACTGCCATCGCCTTGAACTTCACCGCCGACATGGCTGGCAAGCTCCTCTAAACTGTAAGTACGTTTTTTCATAGCCGTCATGCAATTTTGTGCCTGTAAGAATGTTCGAATTAGTGTTGCGTTGTTATTACCTGAACAACTTTACTTGCACTGCTTTTAACGTGCACATTTACCGATACGCTTTAACAATTTCCTTTTCAGATACGCAATAAGCGCTTTAAAAGGCATTGCAAAGTCCTCATTCGGTTCTTCACTTAATAAAACAACACACACCATTTTATGAACTGAAGTTTACCTTAATTCCTTGCCTGTACCGATGTTTAAATAAAATTTTTCTCTGCAAGTGCACAAAATAACAGCATAAATACACCTAAATGGCGCTGTGCTCTGGCACAAACTATAGTGTTACGAGTAGAATACGGCACCACATTTAGCAACTCGTTGACTGTGCCTTCAAGGCACAAATGAACATAGTATTTTGCGAGTTGGAACTTATTAATTTTTCTGCATTGTAGCGAGGAGCAAGCATGGCTCAATATGTATACAGTATGCATCGCGTGGGCAAAATTGTGCCACCGAATCGTCATATCCTTAAAAATATCTCTCTCAGCTTTTTCCCTGGTGCCAAAATTGGTGTGCTTGGTTTAAACGGTGCAGGTAAATCAACACTTCTTCGTATAATGGCTGGTGTTGATACCGACATTGAAGGTGAAGCGCGACCTCAACCTGGGTTAAAAGTAGGTTACCTTCCTCAGGAGCCTCAGCTAGACGAATCAAAAGACGTTCGAGGCAACATCGAAGAGGCCGTTGCAGATGTAAAACACGCACTGACGCGTCTAGATGAAGTGTATGCAGAATACGCAGCACCCGATGCCGACTTTGACGCGTTAGCAAAAGAACAAGGTGAATTAGAAGCCATTATTCAAGCGAAAGACGGGCATAACCTTGAAAATGCGCTTGAGCGCGCTGCTGATGCTCTTCGTTTACCGCCGTGGGACGCTGACGTCAGCAAACTTTCTGGTGGTGAGCGTCGCCGCGTTGCACTTTGTCGCCTTCTACTTGAAAAACCTGAAATGCTGCTGCTTGATGAACCGACTAACCACTTAGACGCTGAATCAGTAGCATGGCTTGAACGCTTCCTTCACGACTATGAAGGAACGGTAGTGGCAATTACCCACGATAGATACTTCCTTGATAATGTTGCAGGTTGGATACTAGAACTTGACCGCGGTGAAGGTATTCCATGGGAAGGCAACTACTCTTCATGGCTAGAGCAAAAAGAAAACCGTCTTCAGCAAGAAGAGCGCGCAGAGACAGCGCGCATGAAAAGCATGAAGCAAGAGCTTGAATGGGTTCGCTCTAACCCGAAAGGTCGTCACGCTAAAAGTAAAGCGCGTATGGCACGTTTTGAAGAACTGTCTACCAGTGACTATCAAAAACGTAACGAAACTAACGAGCTATTCATTCCACCTGGTGAGCGTCTTGGTGACAAGGTTATCGAGGTATCCAACCTTAAAAAATCTTACGGCGACCGCGTACTTATTGATGACCTTTCATTCAAGGTTCCAAAAGGTGCCATCGTAGGTATTGTTGGTCCAAACGGTGCGGGTAAATCAACCCTGTTTAGAATGCTGACTGGTGCAGAGCAACCCGACTCAGGAAACATTGATTTGGGTGAAACCGTACAAATTGCCGCTGTTGAACAGTTCCGCGATCATATGAACGAGAACAATACAGTGTGGAAAGAAATTTCTGACGACTCGGACATTATCCGCATTGGTAACTTTGAAATAAATAGCCGCGCCTACTGCAGCCGCTTCAACTTTAAAGGCACGGACCAACAAAAGTTCATTAAGGACCTTTCTGGCGGTGAGCGCAATCGTGTTCACTTGGCAAAGCTATTAAAAGCGGGCGGAAACGTATTACTACTGGATGAACCGACTAACGACTTGGATGTTGAAACGCTGCGTGCGTTAGAAAACGCCCTATTAGAGTTCCCTGGCTGTGCAATGGTTATCTCGCACGACCGTTGGTTCCTAGACCGCGTGGCTACGCATATCATGGATTATCGCGACGAAGGTAACATCAACTTCTTCGAGGGTAATTACTCAGATTACGAAACGTGGCTGAAAAATGAGTTTGGTCAAGACGTGGTTGAGCCACATCGCCTTAAATACAAACGTATGTCGAAATAGCTTTTTAACAAAGACATACTCCTGTATGTAAAAGCTTTACGGCACCGTACAAAAAGCCCTCGTTATCGAGGGCTTTTTTATTGCGAAGGAAAAATAAATAGCCAATACTGAGTTTAGGGAAAGAATACAGAAGGTTGAAGAATGACGGACAAGCGCCAGTTTCATCGGGTTATGCTGAATGTGAAGGGACACCTTGCTCACAACGACATCACTATTGAAGTAATGGTAAGTGATGTTTCACTACAAGGTATTAAGCTACTTGCTTCTGAAACAGAATTGGCAAAACTCCCTTTCGATAGCCATGAACCCTACACTGCAACATTTAAAGCCAATGAAGATAGTCCATCGATAACCCTTCATATATCACAGCTATACCGGCATTCAGACAGTAGAAAAGACGATGTTTCGCTAGGATGCAAAGTAGAGCGCATGGATGTTGAATGCTTAAGTGCTCTGCGCAGACTTATTGCGTTAAATAGTATGGATAGTGGTATTGAAGAGAAAGACTTAAACGCGCTGATAGACGCAGTTTACCAAGCACCTCAATAAACCACGTCCATAATAAAGCTATTACTCCAAAGCATCCAACGCTTCGGTCAGGCGCGATACCGGTACCACCTTCATTCCATTAATCGCTTGTTTAGGCGCATTAGCTTTAGGTACGATAGCGCGTTTAAAGCCATGCTTTGCCGCCTCGATAATACGCTCAGTACCATTGGGCACAGGTCGTATTTCACCGGCTAGCCCTACCTCTCCAAATACAATTAAGTCTCGTGGCAGTGGACGGTTTCTAAAGCTTGATATCATGGCAAGCAGTAACGCTAAATCAGCGCTGGTCTCAGACACCCTTACCCCACCTACTACATTCACGAATACATCTTGATCGTTCATTTGAACATTGCCGTGACGATGCAGTACTGCAAGCAACATAGATAAACGATTTTGATCAAGACCCACGGCAATACGTCTTGGGTTAGACATTTGTGAATAATCAACCAACGCTTGAATTTCCACCAGCAATGGGCGCGTTCCTTCCCAAATTACCATGACGCTTGAGCCCGGCGTTTCGTTATCGCCACGACTTAAAAAGATGGCCGATGGGTTACTCACCTCTTTCAGACCTTTTTCGGTCATCGCAAAAACACCAAGCTCATTAACCGCTCCAAATCGGTTTTTGTGACTGCGAAGCGTGCGATAACGACCATCACTTTCGCCCTCTAGCATCATAGAACTATCAATACAGTGCTCTAGCACCTTAGGGCCTGCCAAATTACCGTCTTTGGTGACATGGCCCACTATAAACATGGCAATGTGATTTTGTTTTGCAAAGCGCGTTAGATAGGCTGCACTTTCACGCACTTGAGAAACACTGCCCGGCGCAGACTGTACGTCAGATACATGCATTACCTGAATGGAGTCGATAACCATAATCTTGGGCTTTTTCGTAAGGGCAAGGTCACAGATGGTTTCGACGTTGGTTTCTGCAAGCATTAGCAGTTTATCGTCTGGCAAGTTTAGCCGCTTAGCGCGCATGGCAACCTGTTGTAATGATTCCTCACCCGTAACGTACAGTGCCGTTTCATTTTGTGCCATTTGGCACATTACCTGTAACAGCAACGTACTTTTACCTGCGCCTGGCGAACCGCCAATTAACATAGCGGCTCCAGGCACAATACCACCACCCAACACGCGGTCCAGTTCCTTAAAGCCTGCACTAAAGCGTGGGAGAGATGCCAAATCTATTGCGTTTAAGGTTTCTATTTTTGCCGCAGTTTGACCCGCATAACCTGAAGTACTGGGACGAGAAGCACTTTTAGCACTCGCTACAACAAACTCGCTTATTGTGTTCCAAGCTTTGCATTCTGAACATTGCCCTTGCCAACGAGGAAATTCTGCGCCACAGTCTGAACAGACATAAGCAGTTTTACGTTTTGCCATAAAGCTATTTGATCCATTAGTCTAAAGTAGTATTCTATGTTCTTCATTTAGAAGAGATTGCGACCCACCAACACCTGTTTTGTTAGGTATACGTTTTATACGTTGTGCTCTATGCTTTTATGTAGAACATGTGATTGCTTCTCAACTTTGTGCTTCACGCACGCGCAGGACGCGCAACCTCCATATTAATGAGATTGGCTGAAATGCCGATAATAACTAAAATAATGATACTTAACGACAAAGTTGCCCGTTCATGAGTCAAGATTTAAAGCAATATGCTGCCATTATAGAACAGCTAAAGCCAATGGTTAATGAACCTGAGTTCAACCAAGTGCTGCTTCAGATCGCTTCTGACGTTCCGAAAGAGAAGCGCTTCCTTATAAAGATGGAAGTAAAGCGACTTGCAAAACCTTGCATGAGGACCATTGACTTACGTGGCCATGTAGATGGTAAATGCAAAAAGTATGTGCATGAAGGCCGCACGCACTATATGGATGACATTGCTGTTGATAAGTTTGAAGAGCAGATACGCGTTTTTGGTCGTTATACCTATGGTGTTTACGAGGCCGTACAAAATACGGAAAACAATTTCCGCCTAATGCGCGAAAAAGAACTCGCTCAAGAACGACAAGAGAGAAGTAATCCCGAATTAAAAAAACGTTCTGCGGTATTAGAACAATTCAAAGTACCAACAGTAAACCTTCTAGACTATCGTCAGCGCAATGCAGAGCGTATGAACTTTGCGGTAGCAGTAGAGTTATTTAACGACCAAAATGAGTCGATACGCGGGTTAAGTGTAGACATTTCGCTTGAAGGGCTACAGGTTAAACTCTCAAAAGATACGTTTTTTAAAAAAGGGGAAACGCTTCATATCTTTTTTAGAGGCCTTGAAACCGAATACGCGCTGGATAAAAAGAACGGTATTGCGTACAAGCTAGTAAAAATAAGTACGAAGAACGACGTCAATTACCTTGCACTACAGCGAGACAGTAACTATCCCAACCCAGTTTTCGACAAGTTCCTAGAAAACTTTATTCACGGTAATAAGCGCCGTTATAAAGTAAACATGAGTAACACCATCGAAGCCATCGCCAGTAAAACAAGCGAACAATTCTTTTCACCCCGCAGCCCTACCTTACCTGTTTTCATTGATGTTATAAACAATACACTGGTGCCTCGTTTTGCAATGGCTAACGAAGTGAATCGAGAAACACTCGAGTATTGGCAAGACGAAGATGACAACTGTAGGCTAAATTTTCTTTTAACTCAGGAACGACTTAATCAACTATTAAATAAGTCAGAGGAAGTGAGAGAAATTTTTGTCTTTAGCTTCACACATTTTCAAAACGAAAAAGTGTACTTCTATTCTGCTGCGATGGAAGAACTGGCGCAAAAGGATGCGCTTATGCGTACTTTTCTTGGGTTTGGCTCGAAGAAAGCGAGTTGGCGTGTATTTAAAATAACGCTAACAGACATGGTGCCAGAACAAGCACATATTCCAACGTCCATTCCTGATTCGGTGGGTAACAAGATTAAAAAGCTTAATACGCCGCCGTCTGCTCGGTTAATGTCTAAGCTTAAAAACTTACAATTCCTTGCTCATATTACCGATGTTACCTCAGTAACTGGGCAAGAAACTTATAACGAGTTTACGTTCAATAGAGATAACCTCTCGCATTTACGTCTCTTTGGGCACCCTCGAAACCGTGCTACATCAAATATTGAAATTGTACGATTTAAGTATGACGAAAAGCGGATTGAAAGCCGCTATCAGCTTAGAACTCAAGTAACGCTTCGTTTAAATGATGATGAAACCGTAATTAACGGAATTAGCGAGGATATTTCGGTACACGGCCTGGGGCTGCGTATTGAGTTGAAGCGCGAATATAAAGGTAACCTTGAAGGACGTGTAGAAGTTGCATTTCCTAAGCTTCAAGAAATTGCGCCGTCTTTTAACGTAATGCATTTGCAATACGAAGTGATGTATCACAACGCAGATAAAAACATTTTGCATTTGAAAGCAGTATCAGGAGATGCAGGTAAAGGTGCTCGCTACTTTTTCGAAGAGCTTATTAAAAAGAACAAAAGCAGCCTAAAAGTAGAAGATACAGAAGAAGAAATACCGGGCATGGGTCAGGCACTTCGCTGTATTAACGCGAGGAACGCAACGTCGCTTTCATTTTTGATGAGTAAAGAAGGTGTGCGATACGTACCTCAAGCTTGCATTATCGGGAAACAGGATGAGCGTGTTACTACGCTAACCACCCAATTTGCCGAGCAAGGTAAGGTGAACGTTGAGTTTTTATTCCGCGATAGAAAGCAGGAATCGCCTTTTGTACAGAGCGGCATAAAAGTTGTTAAGCATGAAAACACGCCGTTAAAAGAAGAGCTTTTCATTTCCTTTGATAGCGCACAAAAAGACCCGAGAATGGCTATAATACCGCGGTATTCAAGTAAGTTTGAAGATAACAAACAACGCAAGGCTTTTATTCGAGAGGCAATGACTCGCGGCCAGTTTATTGCTATTCATTTGATGCTAACTACAACCGGCAAACCCGATTTATCGATGCTTCAAACAGAGATTAACTACGTCACCATGTACGCATTGCACAAAGCCAAAGAACTTGAAAAGAAGATGTGGAGTATGGCGGCGTGTTCACACCTTATAGATGTGACTGACGAAGTGCTTTTAAGGTACGGTTTTTCGTTGGACGACATTACCGCTAACAAAACGCTAAAAAGCAAACCCAAGGGCGCTTTGCTTACGCAATGAGCACTAAACACTGTGCAATTAAAACTATTTAGTGTGTAGTGAAGCTCAAAAAAGGCTAGTGAGCACTAGCCTTCCAAGAAATACAGCATACTATGCAGACTGCCCACGCGAATTGCTACATCGGCTTTTTCGTTTACCAAAGGCTTGCCGTGACATGCCACGCCCAGCGCCGATTCAGCCATCATAACAAGGTCGTTCGCTCCGTCGCCCATGGCAACGGTTTGCGCCTTTGGAATTTGCCATTTTTCCGCCAATGTTTTAACCGTACGTGCTTTAACCTCGGCATTGATAATTTCACCTTCCACTTTACCGTTTAGGTTCCCGTCATTTACACCAAGCGTATTAGAGATAGCGTAGTCTAAACCTAAACGGGTTTTCAAATAGTCGGCAAAGTACGTAAAACCACCAGAAGCTATTGCCAGCTTCCAATTGTGCTTTTGTAAGGTTTGAACCAATGTTTGGATACCCGGCATTAACGGGATACGGTTTCGAATTTTTTCAAGATGGGCTAATGGCACGCCATCTAAACATGCAACTCTATGTACAAGACTGTCGTTAAATGCAATTTCGCCACGCATGGCTCGTGCTGTAACCTCAGCAACTTGCTCGCCAACCCCGGCAAGCACGGCAATTTCATCTATGCACTCTATAGCAATCACGGTGCTGTCCATGTCCATAACCAGCAAGCCTGGCTGAGACAATGATGGGCGACTTGACTGGATGCCAATATCAATATTGTAGGTGGATGAAAGATCTCCTAAAGCAGCTTTCACACTCGAGACATCAGCACTTAATAACTCACCGCGCAAAGTCACAACACTGTCACCAAACACGTTGTGTAGATGATGAAACGTCATAAACGATGCAGCAAAGTGCTTTTCTAGTGCTTGTAAAACTGACTTCACAATAAAAGGCGTAAGTGCCTGACCTGAAACGGTTAACGTGTGTGTGAAGTTATCATTTCCAGCGTCAGTGGTAACGTATGATGATAACGCGTCGGAAACATGAAGAGATGATGATGTCACGCTGGTAATAAGCGCGTTTAATTTGGCATGCACTACGTTATTGCCCCTTAACTTGATTAACCCTTATGCTACCCAATTCAATAAGCCAATAAAATAACTCCTTTAAAATTAATTCGATTTATCCTACTGTTAGGCTGGCATTTATTTACGGGAACACGGCCTTTACAAATATGGCGTTAGCAAACGGCGAAAACCACGAGAAAAGAACAGCAGACCGTTCGCATTCACTTTACACCGTGATAAAGCGACTTTGTCATGCGCTAGTTGTTGCTGGAGTGGTTGCAATGACAATAGTGTTAATAGTGCTGTTACAGCAATATCAGAACGAGTGGCTAAAAGTACAAACTCAGTTCTCTGGAGAAAGCGTTGCGCGCCAGTATGCCAAACTGCTAGAAAAACCGCTGTCGAACTATGTAAATGCACAAAGCATAAGCACACAAAGTACTGGCACAAAGAACTCAGAAAACCAAAGTACAACAGACACAACGCGCGATTCAGCTATTGCTATTACCAACATTGAAAACGTTTTGAAGGTGCTGACGAGCGAACCACACATCATTAACCTTGCCGTGTTTAATAGTGACGGCAAATACATTGCACCGCTACCGAAGATCCCAAGCGTTATTGAATTGAGTAAAAGCGATACACTTACTCCACTTACCTTTGTAGAAGATATTCATAATGAAGACGGTGTTTTACTTGGCTATGTGAACATCCATATGAATACGAATGCCGTGCTGGAAAACCCTCTGACGCTGCGATCACAGCTACTGTTTATATTACTGATTTTATTGGGCCTAGCGTTGATTTTAGGTGTGTACATGACGCGCGCTTTCTACAAGTCACGACCATGGATTATTGCTCGTTTAGGACAAAAATAAGCGGGCGTAATTAGCTGAAGTAAAGCCTATAACGCTTTCCTCTGATTCACCTCCCAACGTTTGCAATGTACTTACTACCTCGCCGATATATTCGGGCTTATTCGGTTGCCCTTGCCTGCCACTCATAGGCATATCTGGCGCATCAGTTTCTAGAAGCAACCAATCGCGGTAATGCTTAAGTAGATACGAAACAGTGTCTCTTGTTTTTCCTGCTCTTTCGTAAGTTATGGTTCCGCCAATACCCAGCATAAAGCCCCGCTCGATATATCGCTTTGCTACATCAATACTGCCCGAAAAAGCATGTATTACACCACCTTTTGTAAATTTAGCAGCTTTAAGGGCCTCAAACAGCAAGTGGTGGCTTTTACGATGATGCAAAATAATGGGTAGCGATGCAGATGCAGCTATATTTAGTTGCGCATCAAGCGCCGATTTTTGCAGTGCCATCGAGGTATTAATATGACCGTCTAATCCTGCTTCGCCGATGGCTTTTACTGAGGAGTGAGGACGGGTTAGAGATTGCTCAAGCAGGTCAACATTCTGTTTTAGTAACGCTATGGCGTTATCAACATTTGCTTGGAGAAAATAAGGGTGCAAACCCAAGGCTGTATCAATGGGAAGTAGATGTGCAAACGAATCGCTGATGCGCTGAAGTTTTTTCCATGATGGCACCGTAGTTCCAGGTGCCATAATGCGATTAACGCCTTTCCGTTTAGCACATTGTAATACGCTGTCGATATTGTCAGCGAGTGCAGGCAAATCTAAATGACAGTGACTGTCTATCATTGTGGTATCTCTGCGTGCACTCGCATGAGTGCTATGGCATCAGCCGTTGCGTAGTCCACTCGCCGTTTTCCGTCAAATTGTATTCAAAGCGATCGTGTAAGCGGTCTTCACCACCCTGCCAGAATTCAATTTGATGGGGAACAATTCGAAAACCTCCCCAGAAATCGGGGACTGGTAGTTCTTTGTTAGCAAACTTATCTTTCAATTGTTTGAATTGGGTTAGCAAAAGCTCTCTGCTGCCAATAGGTTTGCTTTGCTTTGAAGCATACGCCGCAAGCTGGCTGTCTTTAGGACGAGAAAAAAAGTAAGTCGCATTTTCAGATACCGATAGCTTTTCAACGCTACCGCAAACACGCACTTGTCGCTCCATAAAAAACCACGGAAAGTGACACGACACTTTTGGGTTTACAGATAACTCTTGTGCCTTTCTGCTGCCTAGATTAGTAAAGAAAACAAACCCTTTTTCGCTAACGTCCTTTAGCAAAACAATGCGCTGAGACGGCTGCATTGAGGCGTCTACGGTGGCAACTGTCATGGCAGTTGGGTCTGGTATACCGGCATCAATGGCATCTTTTAGCCACTTATCAAATAAAGAGAAAGGATTTGAAGTTAAATCAGACTCACCCAAAGTGCCCTTTGAGTATTGCCTACGCATATCTGATATTGCCATATACGCTCCCGCGATAAATCGTTAATGATATTGTGGAGTGAAAACGAATGGTAACAAGGTCGAGATCACTCGACCTTGTAAAAACGCAATCGGTAAGACCTCTTATAAATTGCTGTCGTCGCCATAGCCCAAAGAGCGCAGCGCACGTTCATCATCTGCCCAGCCTTGTTTTACTTTAACCCAAAGCTCTAAGAAAACTTTGTTGTCGAACAGGTTTTCCATGTCTTTTCGCGCTTGTTCACCGATGGTTTTAAGATGTTTTCCACCTTTACCAATAATCATGCGTTTTTGCGTTTCACGTTCAACTAATATAAGCCCGTTTATGCGATAGACGCCGTTATCGGCCATCTTAAACTGCTCAATTTCTACCGTAGTTGAGTAAGGCAGTTCATCGCCTGTAAAGCGCATGAGCTTTTCACGAATGATTTCGGCAGCCATAAAGCGACTTGAGCGGTCAGTGATATAGTCTTCTGGAAAGAAGAATTCGCTTTCAGGTAGCGACTGCGCCACAAGGTCACGTATGCCGTCTATCATTTTGCCTTGCTTTGCACTTACCGGAATGATGTGTTCGAACTTGTGCTTTTCGCCTAGCTTTTGTAAGTGCACCATAAAGCCTTCTTTGTCTTCCACTTTGTCCATCTTATTTACGATAAGATAGCAAGGAAGGTTTGACTGCTTTACCTTGGTCAGCACCATCTCGTCTTCGCTGTTAAACCGGTCGCCTTCAACAACAAAAAGCACTAGCCCTACTTCAGCTAACGAGCTAGATGCTGCACGGTTCATGTATCGGTTAATAGCACGCTTTTCGTCTTGGTGAAGCCCAGGTGTATCAACATAAATAGCTTGATAATCGCCATCAGTGTCGATACCAAGAATACGGTGACGTGTGGTTTGTGGCTTACGCGATGTAATACTTACCTTTTGGCCTAACAAGCGGTTTAGCAACGTAGATTTACCTACGTTTGGCCTTCCTACAATGGCAACAAGGCCACAGCGTGTATCCACTGGCGGTGCAGACATAGAGTCATTGTCATTATGCGTTGTCATCAAGCTTCTCCAATGTTAAACGAGCAGCTTCTTGTTCTGCTTTACGACGACTATTACCCGACGCCACTACCGCCTTTGGCAGGCTTTCTACCTTACAGCTTACTTCAAAGGTTTGCGCGTGGTCTTTGCCTGAAATAGAAAGTACTTCATAAGTAGGTAAAGGTTGCTTTCGACCTTGTAGGAATTCCTGAAGGCGCGTCTTGCTATCTTTGGGATGAGCATTGGGGTCTAGCTTTAAAATACGACTTTCCCAAAGTCTGTCGATGACACCTCTTACCTCTTCCATACCTGAATCAAGATAGATAGCACCTAATATGGCTTCAACAGCATCAGCAAGTATTGAGCTTCTGCGATGCCCACCACTTTTTAGCTCACCTGGACCAAGATGCAGTAAATCACCTACACTCGTTTCTTTGGCAAGTTCGGCTAGTGTCTCGCCTTTAACAAGCGTAGAGCGCATGCGGGTAAGCTTGCCTTCCGGCACACTAGGGAAACGTTTAAACAAGGTTTCACCAACAATCATGCCCAGTATGGCATCACCTAGAAATTCTAGTCTTTCATTGTGTTGCTTAGCTGCACTTCTATGCGTAAGCGCTTGTTCTAGCAACGATTCGTCTTTGAACGTGTAGCCTATCGCCTTATAAAGCCGACGATATTTATCTATTCCTTGCATTGGGTTTTGCATCAATTAATGCCACCTACGCGGTCAAAACGCACTCCGGTGGGTACCCATGTTGGCAAGAAATCTTTTGGATCACGCTCGAACTCAAATGAGATCCAGATTGCCACCGCTTTACCTACTAGATTTTCGTCTGGCACGAAGCCCCAAAAGCGGCTGTCACGACTGTTGTCTCGGTTATCACCAAGCACAAAATATTGACCTTCTGGCACAATCCACTCATTACTGCGTGTGCCAGGCTGCGTGTAAAAATGAACTGATGATATTTCACGAACAGGATGACGCAAAATGTCGTGCTTAACCACGCCTAGGTCTTCGGTATAGCGCATAAGTTGCGCCATATCTTGCACAAACTCGCCACGTTCTTGGAAGTCTAATGGCACTGCTTTAAGCTTCCCACAAACCTCGCCTTGCTGGCATTTAGGTTTTATATACACCTGTTTGTTTTGGTAAACCACCGTATCGCCCGGTAAACCGATTACACGCTTAATGTAATCAATTGACGTGTCTTCAGGATATTTGAACACAACCACATCACCGCGCTCTGGCACACCAGTTTCAATCATTTTACTTCTGAATACCGGATCCTTCACACCGTAAGAGAACTTCTCAACCAGTATAAAATCGCCTACCAATAGCGTAGGCATCATTGAGCCAGACGGAATTTGAAATGGCTCATAAAGAAACGAACGAAGTACAAGGACAAAAGCAATAACTGGGAAAATCTGCTGCGATGTATCTACCCAATATGGCAGCTGCGGATCTTCACCATACGCTGCGCCTTCGGCAGTGGCCGCTTCTTGTAAACGGGCTTTGCGTTTTGGCGCAAAATACACACTGTCAACTAGCCAAACAAGCCCTGTGATTAAGGTGAGTGCCACCAAAATCAAGGAGAAATAATTCGCCATTACTTACCTACCTTGAGTACTGCGAGGAAAGCGTCTTGTGGTAATTCAACGTTACCCACTTGCTTCATTCGCTTTTTACCTTCTTTTTGTTTTTGAAGTAGCTTTTTCTTACGGCTTACGTCACCGCCGTAACACTTAGCGATTACGTTTTTACGCAACTGTTTAACCGTGCTTCGCGCAACAATGTGGTTGCCTATCGCCGCTTGAATTGCAATATCAAACATTTGACGAGGAATAAGCTCACGTAACTTTTCAACTAACTCACGGCCGCGACCTTGAGAGTTTTCTCTGTGAGTGATTACCGCAAGGGCATCTACACGCTCACCATTGATAAGAATATCAACACGCACCATGTCTGATGTTTGGAAACGCTTGAAGTTGTAGTCTAGCGAGGCAAAGCCACGGCTCGTCGACTTCAAACGGTCAAAGAAATCTAGAACCACTTCCGCCATAGGAAGCTCATAAGTTACTGCCACCTGCTTACCGTGATAAGTCATATTAGTTTGCATACCACGCTTCTCAACACACAGCGTGATAACGTTACCTAGATATTCTTGCGGCACAAGGATATTGGCTTCAACAAGAGGCTCACGAATTTCCGCAATATCGTTTACCGGCGGAAGCTTGGCAGGGCTGTCTACTGTTAGTACTTCACCTTTGGTGGTTTCAACTTCATAAATTACCGTTGGCGCTGTGGTAATAAGGCCTAGGTCGTACTCACGCTCTAAGCGCTCTTGAATGATTTCCATGTGCAGCATGCCAAGGAAACCGATACGGAAACCAAAACCAAGGGCTGCTGAGCTTTCTGGCTCGTAGAACAATGACGCGTCATTTAGGCTAAGTTTTGCCAAGGCGTCACGGAAGTCTTCGTAATCGTCAGAGCTTATTGGGAAAATGCCTGCGTAAACCTGTGGCTTAACTTTCTTAAACCCAGGAAGCATTTCAGTTGCAGGTTCACGCGCAAGCGTAATGGTGTCACCTACTGGTGCACCTTGAATATCTTTAATACCAGCAATGATGAAGCCTACTTCACCGGCGCGTAGTACGCCCGTGTCGAGTGCCTTCGGTGTAAACACACCAATTTTGTCAACCTGGTGAGTTTGGCCATTCGACATAATTTGAATTTTGTCTTTCTTGGTAAGTTGACCTTCAACAATTCGCACCAGTGACACAACGCCTTGGTAGTTATCAAACCAAGAGTCGATGATAAGCGCTTTTAACGGCGCATCTCGGTCACCTTCTGGCGGTGGAATTTGATTTACAATCACTTCCAGAACGTCTTCAATACCAATACCGGTTTTCGCAGAACAACGTACTGCGTCCATCGCATCAATACCGACGATATCTTCAATTTCTTCAGCAACGCGATCAGGGTCTGCTTGCGGTAAGTCTATTTTGTTTAAAACAGGCACCACTTCCATGTCCATTTCAATAGCGGTGTAGCAGTTTGCCAGTGTTTGAGCTTCAACACCCTGCCCCGCATCTACTACCAACAGTGCACCTTCACAGGCTGCAAGAGAACGTGAAACTTCATAAGTGAAGTCAACGTGTCCTGGCGTATCGATGAAGTTTAGCTGATACGTTTCACCGTCTTTTGCTTCATAGTTAAGCGTTACGCTCTGCGCTTTAATAGTAATTCCACGCTCTTTTTCTAGGTCCATTGAATCGAGGACCTGCTCAGCCATTTCCCTATCGGAAAGACCTCCACAATGCTGGATCAAACGGTCTGAAAGCGTTGACTTACCGTGGTCAATGTGGGCAATAATACTGAAGTTACGAATGTGCGACTGTTGCATAATGCTGGAAATTACCTGCAGAAAAATTCATTAAACAAAAAGATGCTACGTGTGCTGTTGTATTTTCGACATCAACACCGCTAAAAATAGCCTATGTCTACGTAGCGCGTGCGGATTTTACCCATTTCTAATACGAAAAGCGAATCAGCAAGGCTTAAACTTTTAATAAGTATGCTTTTGAATGGGTATGGTGGTTTACAAGAAAGATAAAACTAGTCGGTTTCAATATGTTTAAGCAACACGGGCTGATATTTAGAAGACTCTATTTTACTAAGCTTTGATGCAATAAAACGATAAACACAATACGTTATGGCTACCGTGGGCAGCAATGCAGCTAATTCATGGCGTATTTCCACCATAAGCAACGCTTCACTAATAGTAAAAAATGCGACAATAAACGTAAATAGTGGCAGTAAATACAGCCAAGCCGATGCACTTAATACACCTGCCTCTGGTATACCTACCGTTACCTGCTGTCCAACCTGCACTGCCATAGGCGTATTCAACGTAAGATACTGTGTCTTGGGCGCAAGCGCTCGTGAAACCACACCGGTACCACAATCACTCTGGGCCTGACAGCTATTACATGTGGACTTGATAGCCGCCTCTACGGTTACTTTATCGCCATCAACTGCCACCACTGTTGCGGTTTCTTTGATCATGTCGAAATACTACCCTTAATTTGCTGAATTTGCCGCCGGCCTTAATGAAGCTGCCATTGCTTTCGCTGTCTGAAGTGGTATTTCACCCACAACCGTTATCTGGGCCTTTCCAACGGTTAAAGTAAGAAACGTGCTTAATTCATGGCGTAGCGCTAAATCGGCGCCTACAGCATCTTCTGCGGGCTGCACATATACAGACACATCAACCAAGCCGTCTGAGAACATTTTATGCTCTACCACCTGGCCTGTTAATGCTAATCGCCGCGTGTCTTCTTTTACTTCTTTCATACCAATGGGAAGGTAGCCCACGTCCCAAGAGTGCTCTCTGGTTTGCACGTTATTCAGCGCCATTGGTTTTGGCAAAGATTCTGGATTAATACGTGAAAAATACTCAGATGGTTCGGGAGATATAGCGAATGCAGTCACCTGCACTTGTTCCAAAATAGTACCTTGTAAGTCAACCATATTGAGTTTGAGCAACATTCCTGTTGCTTCGTCTAACCACAATTGATAGCTAAAGCGGCTGTTGTCACGACTTACAATACGAATTTGTTGAGCAGGTCGGCCAGCTACTCGCGCGCGCCCTACTGCCACAAATTCATAGGCGGTAGATAACGTTTCAGGATGATACAAAAGCGCCGTCGGAATTGGCCCATTAATATGTTGTGAGCGCAAGCTGTATGGCTGAACATCGGGTTCAAATACACTTACGACGTCATTAATGCGTATAAGCTCCCTACCAGGGCCGTTTTGCACATTTAATTGTTCCAACTCAGTCCCGTTCTCATCAATGCCATGACGCCATAGATAAGGCACAGTTTCTTGCCCTGTCTTTGTTTGAACGAAAGAAAGCTGATAGTTCTCGTTAGACACGATATCACTTAACCGTGTTAACCATTGCGAAGTAGACTGGATAGAAGAAGCAGACTGATACGATGTAGATGACGCCACTGGCGCTTCTTCATAACTAGCATTTTGTTTTTCTACGACAGGCTGCTGTTGAGCGTTAACGCCAAGCGCGCTAAAAAGAGGTATTGAAATGAAAGCAATGACTAGACTACAGCGCATTTTCCCTGCCTTAGAAACGAACATACCAGCAATTATATGCTGGCATGTTTAAAATAAATAGATGTGCGATGCTACGGACGACGTTTATGGACGTACTTTGTCGCCTTCTTTCTCTTCAGCGTCGTCTTTCACTTGCTTAAGCTTCACTTGCTGTTCATGGTCAGCAATTAACGCATTAATTTTGCGCTTTGTTTCCAAAACTTCGTTCATATCGTTGCGCGGCAGCTCACGTGTTTGCTCTAAACTAACCGGAGCAAGGCCACCTTGCGGTCCTACCGTCTCAAACGTTTCAAACGGCTCTGTAGGAACAGGTTGATTAAATTGCTGTACGCCGAGAATAACCGCTACTGCAACCGATGCTGCCACTGCAAACTGACCAGATTGCTTAGCGAACGGTACAACGTTGCCAATAACAGGAATTGACTGCCAACGAGAGCGTTTTGGTGCAACAATAGCTGGCTCGTTCTCCAACGCAGCGGCTACGCTTGCGGTAATATCAAGCTCGGGAGCGACACTAGCTTCTTTGCGCATCGCGCCGCGATATACATGGTAGCGTTGCCACTTGGCTTGAAGCGCTTCATCTTGCTTAATCGCGTCGATGATATCATTGCCTTCTATCTCGCCATCCATGAATGCGGACAATTTTTCTTGCTGTTGCGTCATATGTTCATTTCCAGATCGATTTGATCGTTTACTACCCTAACACAGCTGTTAGTCATCGCTAAAAAAAGAAAGTTCATCTTTTTTTAATTTTTTTCGATTAGTTTTCTAACAGCGGCTGAATCACTTTATCTATAGCCTCTCGAGCCCTGAATATTCGCGATCTCACTGTACCCACGGGGCACGACATCACGCTAGCGATCTCTTCGTAGCTCAGGCCTTCTATTTCTCGTAATGTAATTGCCATTCGTAAATCGTCAGGCAACTTTTCAACGACTTTAAACAGTGTCTCTTCAATCTCTTCAGACAGTAAGCTACGCTCAGGCGTTGACTGTTCTTTAAGCGCATCGCTGCCTTCGTAATAATCAGCCTCATCCGCATCTATGTCGCTTGCAGGTGGCTTACGCCCTTGCGACACCAGATAATTCTTCGCGCTATTTACGGCAATGCGGTAAAGCCATGTATAAAACGCGCTGTCACCTCTAAAGTTCGGCAGTGCGCGGTACGCTTTAATAAACGCTTCTTGCGTTACATCCGCTACATCGCCTGTGTTTTTGACATACCTAGACACTAAATGCATTACTTTATGCTGGTAACGAGTTACCAATAAATTGAACGCATTTTTGTCGCCACGTTGTACTTTTTCAACCAGCTGCTGGTCGGTTATCTGCTCGCTCATTCGAGCCGTTACTCCCTACTTCAACTACACAATAGCTCTAACAAGCAGTGTGTAGACGCGCTCTGTTCCCAAAAGTTCTATCTAACTATTAAAAATTTTAAAAAATGCGTACAACTCACACTATCAATCATTGTGTTTTGCTACTCATCCATTAGACTTGCCGAACCTTGGCTCGTTTAATTTAGTATAAAAATACATGAAATCTGTATCCTCTTCACTAACTTCCACATCAAATGCTATTGAACATCGATGTGATGTACTCATTATTGGCAGCGGTGCGGCTGGTTTGAGTTTAGCATTGAAGCTAGCTGACCATTGTCAGGTGATAGTATTAAGTAAAAGTGACAGGAACGAAGGTTCAACACGCTACGCACAAGGCGGCATTGCGGCAGTGTTTGACGAGCAAGACTCTATTGATGCCCACGTAAAAGACACATTGAAAGCAGGTGGCGGCCTGTGCGAAGAGCCAGCGGTTCGGTTTACCGCAGAGCGCGCAAAATCAGCACTTGAATGGTTAATTGGCTACGGCGTGCCTTTTGATACCGAGAAAAATGAGTCTGGTGAAGAGCGTTTTCACCTTACTCGTGAAGGCGGACACAGCCACAGGCGTATATTGCATGCAGCAGATGCTACAGGTGAAGCGCTGCAGATAACCCTTAACGACGCGGTATCTACGCACCCAAACATTCACGTATTTGAACGCTACAATGCAATTGATTTAATTCCTTCAAAAACGCAGGACAAGACCTGTGTTGGTGCATACGTGTGGAATCGACAGCAAGAGCACGTTGAGGTTATCCGCGCTCCGTTTATCGCGTTAGCCACTGGCGGCGGAAGTAAAGTATATCAATATACCTCAAATCCAGACGTTTCTAGCGGTGATGGTATCGCAATGGCGTGGCGAGCAGGATGCCGGGTTGCCAACATGGAGTTTAATCAATTCCACCCTACGTGCCTTTTCCACCCGCAGGCAAGAAACTTCTTAATTACCGAAGCACTTCGCGGTGAAGGTGCAAACTTGTGTCATGCTGATGGTACTCGATTCATGCATAAGTTCGATGAGCGCGGCGACTTAGCCCCTCGAGACGTGGTGGCCCGCGCAATAGACTACGAAATGAAGCGTCTGGGCGCCGACTGCATGTACCTAGATATCAGTCACAAGCCAGCCGATTTCATTGTAAAACACTTTCCAAACATTTATCGCAAGTGTCGTTCGCTAGGTATCGACATTACGCGTGAACCGATTCCTGTTGTTCCCGCTGCACATTACAGCTGCGGTGGCGTAATAACCGATTTCAATGCCAAGACCGACTTAAATAACGTATACGCCATTGGTGAAGTAGCCTATACCGGGTTACATGGTGCAAACCGCATGGCATCAAACTCATTGTTAGAGTGCATTGTATTTGCAACCGCAGCCGCCGAAGACATTATTCCAAAGCTTCGTACAGCAGGCAGTGACGAAGCTATCGCCCCATGGGACGAGAGCCAGGTTTCGAATTCAGATGAAGAAGTTATTATTCAACATAACTGGCATGAACTACGCCTATTTATGTGGGACTACGTAGGAATCGTAAGAACAGACAAGCGCCTTGAACGCGCTATGCGCCGCATAAAATTACTTGAACAAGAAATAGCTGAATACTACGCACACTTTAGAGTGAGCAATAATTTACTAGAGCTTCGCAACCTTGTGACCGTTGCCGAGTTAATTGTGCGCTGCGCTATGGAGCGCAAAGAAAGTCGCGGTTTGCACTTCAACTTAGACCATCCAAATCAATTAGATGAGCCTAAACCGACTATTCTGACGCCAACCAAACAGCTGTCGGCGGCAGATATAGGCTCGCTTATCACAGAAGCAAGTTTTACGGATACACCTGACTAATTTAGTTGACTGGTTCAGCTAAGTGTCAGATACGTTTTTTTAAGCGATGACTTTTACACAGTGTAAATCGACAGCATATAGTGAAACGTGCAATATTCTAAACGTAACCGCTTCCCCCAAATTACAAAAAAGGTGAGTTTTTAACTCACCTTTTGTATTTAAAACGTCATCGAAATTTCGATATGTGTTGAGGTTTTCCTCGCATTTGTTACGTCAATTTTCACACTAGAATCTGTTTCACAATGCTGCTGAAACACTATAGTGTTGGGAAGAAACACAGGCTTTTTAAAACGGCAATCTACGCGATTTATTTCAAGGGCATTGGGGTTTTCTTGATTGGCCGTGTAGGCAGATATTGCACGAGCTAGTGTAAACATGCCGTGGGCTATTGGCTTTTTAAATCCAAATAGCTTTGCCGAAAGCGTAGAAAGGTGAATAGGATTAAAGTCACCAGACAGCGCTGCATAACGCCTTCCGGTCTCTGCAGGTAATAAGGCTTCTCCAATCGTCACCTTTTCTTCGCTGTTACAAGACTCAACCACTTCAGAGTGTGTGGTTCTTGGTGCCACATGAACCGCTTTAACTTTCACTAGGTAGCTACTTATGGCTTTGTATACTAGCTGCCCAGCTTGATACGCCTCAAGTAACACCTCTACTTCCCACCCGCGACTATGCGGATTTACATCGTGAAACCTTACGCGACATTCGAACGGCTCACTAAGGTCACAACTGAGTAGCACAGACACGCGATTGCCAGAATGAATAAGCCCCAAAAGTGGAAACGGGCTTTGCTTATCTAGTAAGCACTGCATTTGAAGTGGTAGCGATAACATTTGCAAATACAAAGGATGCATTCTATCACTTACGGGCCATTCCACCTCGTTGCAGTACTTGCCGTAATGGGCATTATCGACGCTAATGCTCTTCGTATAAATTCTTTGGGGTAGCGAAGGCGGCTTGAATTGCATTAACTTCCGTGTATCAACGCGCTTAAAAAGCGCCTGCATATATTCACGAAACATCTAATTTTTCCTTGAAGGCATTTCTTTTCTGGCCAAGATTACGGCGCGGCAAAGGCGACGATAATCTCGCTCAGAACACTCATTTCTCAATACCCAACCCAAATGGGTATGATTTTTCTGAAACCAATAACGTTTTACACTCGCCACTTCAAGACAAAGCCCCCATGGGAGCACCATTGATGTGTGATGGAGTTGCTGTAAAGCGTTTTGGACTGCATCGTTTTGTTGAGCCTGTGGCTCTTGTGAACTGTTTTTACTTGTGCAAATTTTACCATCACTAGACAGCAAATACGTGATGTCAGCCGGTGTTTGTTTGTAACAAATTGCATCCAATACGATAGCAACAAGCGTAACTAAAACAATAGCAACTATTGTGGTTTCGCGGTTCACCCACGTCCAAACGGTATCGGGTGCACCTAATAAAGCCATCGCTACGCAGCAACATAGAAGCACGCTACGTAGCAATGTTCTGTGGGGTGTATACGATATATTTATCCTATACTTTGACACGGTTCACTATGGTAGAAACCATGGCTGCTAATTCAGGGTCTTCACACTTTTGGTGACCCATAATCCATGCGAACAAGTCTGGATCGTCACTGGTAAGCAAACGTTCGAATGTCTCTTGGTCTTCATAGCTCAAATCGTCGAAGGCTTCTTCAACGAACGGCAGCAGCAAAACGTCAAGCTCAAGCATACCGCGTCGGCACGCCCACTTTAATCGGGCAAGTCTTTTTGGTTCAAACTTCATGTCTTTTACCTATTTTTATTTACATTCAATAGTACCACGCTCAGGTGTACGGGATCACTGCTCTTTTGGTCTGATAATGAAACTAATAATAAATTAATATCTACACCAACATCCCTTGATTAATTCTTGTTTTGCCATACTTTGAAAGCATAGTTAAAAAGTAAGAGTGCTTTACATGTCTTCAATTGAAACGCTAAAGGCGTTACCCGAAAAATTTGCTGTTCGTTTAGACAATCACATGCTGATAACCCTTGAGGGCGAGCAAGCTGATAGTTATTTGCAAGGACAAATTACTGTTAACGTCAATAAGCTAACAGCAGACCACGCTCGGCACTATGCGCACTGCGACAACAAGGGAAAAACGTGGTCTGTAGGGTATGTTGCACGTTTCAACAGCAAAATAGCGATGATTACCAATAAGGCAAGTGGTGCACACTCTCTCGCTCAACTGAATAAATACGGTGTATTTTCAAAAGCCGACATCATTGACGAGTCAAATGCGCACACGCTTTGGTTTGTATCTAGTAATACAGTAGGTGATGCCCTTTCTCACTTCCCACCTAGCGTAGTTGCGCAGGAAGATATTGATAGGCTTGCGACAGCAAGTGAACCAAGTGAACAAGGTACTTCACTGGAAAGCTTTGCAAACGATTCTCTTCTGGCACTTCAGACAGGCTTTAAACATGGTGGTGTTGTACTTGTGCTTACCGAAGCAGTTGCTGAGCAAGTACAAGCAAACTTAAACCAACACAGCGTGCCACAACTTGAAGCATCCACTTTTGATGCACTGCAGATTGAAAGTGTTCACCCTGCCCTTTCAGAGTCGGCTGTTGCCGAGTATGTACCGCAAATGATAAACGTGCAGGCTCTTAACGGTATCGATTTCGATAAAGGCTGTTATATGGGACAAGAAGTGGTAGCAAGAACCCGATTTCTTGGGAAAAACAAACGTGCCGCCTATAGCTTTACATTACCTATGCGCGGGGATGTTAAAGCAGGCGATAGCTTAGAAAAGCAGTTGAGTGACAATTGGCGTGTTGCCGGAAAAATTATTAGCGTGGCAACGTTAGGTAAAGAAACGCATTTCATTGCAGTGCTAACCAATGATACTACGCCAGAAGATTTACACAGATTGGCTGATCAAACTGACGTTACCTGTTACCCTAACGCCCTACCGTACAATATTGAACAAAAAGCCAGCAATATTGTAAAAAAACGCCGCTAAACACTAGTTGTTGCTGCGTGAACTTTTAATGCCTTTTGACAAGAAAGGCCAACACAGGAAATGCTATGACCATTACCGCTGACAGCGTTGTAACGCTACACTACACCGTATCGACAGAAGACGGTACAACACTTGACTCATCTGAGGGCAAATCACCTCTAGTAGTGTTGCTTGGACGCCGTTTCCTTATTGAAGGGCTAGAAGACGCTTTAATAGGTAAAGCAAAAGACGACAGCTTTAACGTTTCTGTTGCACCAGAAAAAGCATACGGAGAGCGACTTGATGAACTAGTTCAAACCGTACCACGCTCTATGTTTGAAGGTATGGACGTTGAAGTAGGTATGTCTTTTAGAGCTACTACGCCGCAAGGTGAGCAATCGGTTATTATTATAGAAACTACCGATGAAGATGTCGTGGTAGATGGAAACCACCCGCTTGCAGGAATTCCATTAACCTTCGACGTCAACGTTGTAGACGTGCGCGAAGCTACAGCAGAAGAACTTGAGCACGGCCACGTTCACCAAGAAAGCGGCTGTTGTGACGCCGAAACAGGCGAATGTTCATCAGGTGAACACTAATCACGCACGTAATCGCTTTTAGCTTTGATATGAAAATCAACGAAAAAGGGAGCACAGCGCTCCCTTTTTTATTTTCAATAGTGAAACAATGCTATCAAGGTTTAAATAGCTTCTTCGTTTTGCTCGCCAGTACGAATACGTACCGCAGTTTCAACGTTATAAACGAAAATTTTGCCATCACCAATCTTCCCCGTTTTTGCAGAAGATTGAATTGCTTCGACGGCTTGTTCAACGCGTTCGTCGTCTAGTACCAGCTCAATTTTAATTTTCGGCAAAAAATCAACCTGATACTCCGCACCACGATAAAGTTCAGTATGCCCTTTTTGACGACCGAAGCCCTTCACTTCTGAAACGGTCATCCCTGCTATACCTACCTCGGCTAGTGCTTCCCTCACATCATCCATCTTAAATGGTTTAATGATAGCTTCAATTTTTTTCATGACTACAACTCGTCGTAAATAGTTGGAATTGGCACACGTTTGTGTTGTGTACGTTCATAAATATAGAGCAATTTCTCTTCCACTTCCGCAGAAACAGGTTTACCTTCCAAGAAATCGTCAATTTGGTCGTACGTCATACCCAACGCTTGCTCGTCTTCCTTTTGAGGTGAAAGGCTTTCTAAGTCGGCCGTTGGCGCTTTAGTAATTACATTTTGAGGCGCACCTAAATGTGCAGCAATGGCACGCACTTGGCGTTTACTTAAACCGAATAAAGGTGCTAGGTCACAAGCACCATCACCGTATTTGGTGTAAAAGCCTGTAATATTTTCAGCCGAGTGGTCTGTTCCTAATACAAGGCCATCTACCATACCTGCAATTTCGTATTGAATTACCATACGTGTACGCGCTTTTACATTTCCCTTCACAAAATCCTGCTTTGCGTCACTTTCTGGCAATAAGCTAGATTCTGATAATGCTTGCGTAGTAGCTTCATGAATAGCATCTGCGCCTGGCTGAACGTTTACCGTTACTGCATGGGTTGGTTGAATGAAATCAATAGACTTTTGTGCGTCTTCTTCATCAGCCTGAGTGCTGTAAGGAAGTCTTACTGCGATAAACTGATATTTTTTGCCGCCTTCGTCATTTAACTCGTTAATAGCAAGCTGCGCTAATCGCCCAAGTGTGCACGAGTCTATACCACCGCTAATACCCAGTACTAAGGCATGAAGACCAGAGGTTTTTAGCTGATTTTTGATAAAGGAAACTCGACGTGTAACTTCATTTTCCACGTCAATCTCAGGCAGTACTCTCATTTCTTCAATAACTGCTTGTTTTTGCATCATAATATCCACGTAATGTTGAGGCGTCCTGACAAGAGTTTACGACACTATTGTCATTCATGTTAAGGCAATTAAATGCTTATTTTTGCTTATTATTATTCGGTGTAATGCTACACGCACTAATACAGCAAGCACGCTGCTTAAAATGAGGGGTTGTGTATATAGCTTTATGCCCCCTCTTTTCAAAATATACCTTTAATTGGTAAAAATAGTTTACCCTAAATAGAGGGAGAGTTTTGTATCAAAAGCCACATTGTGAATTACAAAGCAGAAAGGTTGTCGATTTAAGCGCGACTTTTATGGGCAACATCAGAGTATAGGTGGTTATAAAAGCCCATCGATGAATACTGTACTAACTCTTCTTTTAACAACCAAATTCTTTCTATCATTAAATATTGAGCACTATGCAGCACAGACACCAAGTATACGATATCCATCGACGTGAGGGCGTAGATAAGCCTCTGAACGCCAGCCTTAATGAGGGTTGCAGGGCTACTCGTGATACTACTTTTGTCAAATCACGCAGCGCAAAACTTCAACACGGCTTAACACTATTAGAGATGCTAGTAGCAGTAGCCGTGCTTGCTATAGTGGTAACATCCGTGGCTCCTAATATACAAAGCTTGTTGATAAAAAATAAAATTACAGCTGACTTAAATAGTTTAAGCGCTGTGGCTCAGCGTGCTCGCTTTACCGCAGTTGACGAGCAAACTGATGTACTGATGTGCCCAACAGATGATTACAGTGCGTGCAGCAATGATTGGAAGCTGGCAAAAATGGTGTTTATTGATAGCAACGGAAACGGCGCTCGCGATAACACTGAAGATCTGATTGTTACAAGCGACCCACTTAATAGTTCAAATACCGTTTATGGCTTGTCTGGTAGTTTAATATTTGACGAACAAGGCGGCGTTAGCCGCGCAGCCACTATTAAGATATGTCCAAAAACAAATGACGCAAATTACGCTTCAGCCCTTTTACTTTCGCTATACGGAAGAATTTCAGTTGCGGTGGACAGTGATGGAAATGGCGTAAAGGAAGATCTACAAGGCAACGATTTATCCTGTAGCTAGTCGAGATGTTTTCAGCAGTGGGTAACTTATTGCACCTCCTAATTTACACCTCCTTACTTACTCCTCCCGACACTACCAGCATTCTATTGGCAAAACCTCGTCCTGCGTTATCGCAAGCGTTCGGCAACCTGAAGAAACCGGAACTGACGGCAGCGTAACGCTGAACTTATACGAAATACTTTGCTTTGCCTTATCGGTGTTGTCAGTTATTTTTAAGCCTTCCGGCGGTTTCATATTCAGTTGCTTCAACGACTTATAAATGCCATTTTCCAACCACGCTCTCGCCTGCACAGCCTGAAGCGAGAGTAGATAGCTTTTCGCTTTTAGTCTGTTTGATGCGTGCGCTGTACGTTCCGTGGCTTTATAGAACGAAAGGGTGAGAATAGTCACTATGCTAACGGCTATTAGCATTTCCAATAACGTCAAACCCTTCACATGCCCGATTGCCTTTACTTTAAACCTATCCATGGTACAGCTTACATCTCGCCTCATTAGAAGTATTTTAAAGGTATCAATGAAGCCGTGACGGAGTAACCGAGCTTGGGTCTAGTTTTTAATATGAATACAATGCGTAGGTCTACAGGCTATTCATTGCTTGAAGTAATGATAGTGGTTTCCATAATAGTGCTACTTAGTACGTTCGCTATCCCTTCTATTAACCATTGGCAAGCTGACAACAAATTTAGAAGCGCATTACAGGCCGTAAGCGAGCTAGTAAAAGCAACTCGATTACAGGCCCTTGCCACTGGGGCAGAAAAACACCTTGTAGTTAATGGCAAAAGTGAAGAGTGTATCGCTATCAGCACCAGTGCCAGCTGTTATTGCTCTGTATCTTCGCTACCAAATTCGCCCACTTCAGCCTCAAAACAATGTACATCAGACAATGAAATAAGACCGGTGTTACTTCGTGATAAACATATAGATATCACCACATCATCGGGTGACAACAAAGTGATTACTTTTAACAAACACGGCACATTAAATTTTTCTAGCAGCACAACAATAGTGCTGAAAAGTAAACAACGAGAGGGCCGCATAATAATTAGTAGCTTAGGGAGGGCGCGAAGCTGTTCATCTCCGTTTTTAAGTGGGGTTGCTAAGTGCACATAACAAGAGGGGCAACGTTAACCGAGCTACTTGTAGCAACTACAATAATGCTGATTGTCTCGCTTCAGGCAAGCACCTATAGCTCACAGTTGGCACAAGCAGTGATGAAGTTTGAGCACCGCATTAAACTAGAAGATGAATTGCGGGCTTTACAGTCTGTATTGACTGAAAATATAAAAAGTACTGACTTTGCCGCTTATGACCACATGCAACCCGTTGCTTTTTCATCCGTAACATTGCCTCCTAAACCTACGTTAACAATCAGTCAATTTGGCTCCGAAGCCACAAACAGCTGCGTGCTGTTTGCGTATGATAAAAACAAAAGCGGTGTGATTGAGGCTTCTGCATCTGAACAATTTGGCTACAGACTACGATCGAAGGCAATTGAATATAGAGTAAAAGGTAAAGCATGTGAGGTAACTGGTTGGCACGACATAACAGATACCCGCTCGACGTTGATAACTAGGTTACGCTTCACCATTACGCAGGCTTCCTCGTGGGGCACGTTACTTGAGGTAACGATAGATGCGCAGGATGCAACGTACCCTGATATCGCACAAACGAAAACATTTACGATTGGTTTAGTAAATGTGCAAGCCTGAGGATTGCGAACTGCACACAGCGCTTGCCCACTTGAAAGTAAGCCCCTTAAAAAGCGAAAGTAGCGGTTTCATGATGCTCTCGCTCGTACTTATACTTCTACTTTCGCTGTCATACCTTGTATTTTCAAGCGCTCACAGCATTATTACATTCAGTAGGTTAGACAAATTAACACAACAGACTTCAAATGAATCATTATCTGCACGACAAGCAACCCGTGAATTAGCGAAAAGCATCGCAGTAAAACCGCTTGGAAAGTTACTACCCGCACAACATTCACATAAGTTCGTCGTTAATTCATTCAGCTACAAAGGAGCACATGAGCTTTTAGTTGAACAGTTTTCTATAGCTACGTCGTCGTTAGAGGGCGCGTTGCAATATAAAGAAAGCTTTGTTAAATACCCGAGTATTTTAGCACTACCTAACAACACGAAGAATTTTGATGTAGACAGTTCAATCACTGAGAAAATGTTCAATAGAACATTGGAAAGCTTTAGCCACGGTTATTTACCCTCGCCGCTCAGTACAAATAATTGCAATGACTTGCAAACAAAAGTGGTGGTTTGGATTGAAGGAAACTGTTTGCTCACCGCCAAAAGTGTAAAGCACAGTAGTGCTAAAAACCCCATTCTGCTAGTGGTTAAAAATGGCAATATTACCTTTGAAGAGAATACTACATTTTACGGTTTGCTAATTATCATCCCTAGTACTTCAAACACCAACAAAGTAGTGCTTCATCCATCAGCTAAACTTACAGGGCTCGCTATTTCAACCCGCCCTATTACAACCGATATTCAGGGAACCACTGCTTTTTCGTTTGACGTGTTGCAGCAATTACAGCAACACGCAGCCCTTTTCAAAATAATACCGATACCGGGAACGGCTTATGAATACTAAAAAGTACGGTAAATTACCTAAGAGTCAAAAATGTCGTGGTGCGGTGCTTGTGGAGGTGTTAATGGCCACATTTATTTTTATAAGTAGCAGTGCGTTCCTATTTTCAGCATTTAATAAGTCATCAACACTGCTCGTGGCTATACAAGAACACCAGCAGCGCTATTTAGCTTCACGAATGCCAAAAGAGCGCGAATTTATCACTGTACCTTACGACCAACAATGGAATGACGTTACAAAGCTGGGGGCGCTAAAGCTAGAGGGTACTAGTACCTTTACTAACAAGACCAACAATATTCGCTAGATTCAATACTGCCGTTATTGTTTTGATCCCATGCTTTTCGGCCATCACTGAAATAGAACAAGGCGCCATCACTGCTTTGCCCTGAACCACTTACCGGAGTGGCTTTTAACTGGTAGCTTGTTGCCGTGGCGGCAACAATAGTTAAGTCGTAACGCTTGTTCGTTTGCGGCTCTGAAGAGGGTGAATAAGTAGTGAAAATTGCTGGAGCACCTGTATTGCTGCCACCGCTGCCAGCACCTTCATAACTAAAAGAGCCGCTGTGGTGCCTCTCCATTGCTGATGCAAAAGCAAGCAAGTCAGCCTGCCCTGTACCGCGGTAACCATCTGCCACAACACCTTGATAAGATGGGTAAGCTATAGCCGCGACAATACCGATAATGGTAACCACAATCATCAGCTCAATAAGTGAGAAGCCTTTTTGTACAGTATGTTTCATATCCTTCACTCTCTTTCCGTTTCCGAATGCCAACTTCCTCGTTGAATACGTTCAAACCTACCATAAATGTTTTCAGCAAGGCACTCAAACGCCGACACACAGGCTTTGTCGTTTCCGTCTTCATCAACTTCAATAACCGCAGATACACACTCTGTACCCAAACACACCACCGGACTAACGATGTCTTCTATAAGTATTTTTGTTTCAGGTGCAATGCCGGTTTGTTTGAGCTCAGCTGATCTGTCACCGCTGTCCAGTGTACCATTGATATTGAGGTCGCTTACTGCATTACCGTTAAACATACTGACAAGATACGCACGGCTGTTTCCTGTAGGAGGCGCGCAGGCACTGGTACTGCTTACTGCAGGAACATAGGTTGTAAAGAACACCTTGTAATCGAGAATAAGCGGTGAGGACAACACTTTCTCACCGTTGGTGGTCAAGTTTAAGTACCAACCTGATTTGTTGGCAAAGGTGCTTGCCGCCAAATTACGCTCTTCCTCGTTACTACTGGTTAAGGCGTGGCTTGTAGCGTTATACATGTCTGATTCAAACACTGTACTCATGAACGTGTACTCGCCATTGACGTCTCGCTTGAAAACCCCTTCGTCTTTCAACATATAGAAGTTATCTTCTACTACAGTGTCTAAAGGCGATGCTCTCCAACCACTACCTAACGCCACGCCATAATAAAGCTCATCACCGAGTGCAATTTCAGTAACATCAGGACCGTAATAGAAGCGGCGATTAGTTTCGGCTGTGTCGCCACCAAAATCTGCAATCCGTTGCCCTTTGATAAAGTCAGTGCCACTTTCACCATTGTATATATCTAGCCTAAACAGCTGACCACCAGTATCTGCCACATACATATGATCGGCGAAACCGTCATTATCACGGTCGATAACAGAGATCCTGCCAGGAATACTATAATTCATATTTGAAAGATTAAGGTTCGAATCAGCATTACTTGCATGCCACAGTAAAGCTCCGGTATCGGCATCGAACATGAACACCGCATTACCTATTGAGTCGCTTGACCTTACTAAGCGGTCGTCTTGTGCATCATCATAGCCACCGCCTACTATCATTACATTTTTTACCGTATCTCCCATTCTCACCTTGGTGATTGTGGGGCGTGACCATGTTTGACCCAATTTTGCTAAACCGCCTACACCACCTTCAATCTTGAACTTAAGTGATGGTGAGGTTTTGTTCGTAACATCAAACACGTAGTAGTTTTGACCACCGCGGCGCATTCCTACATATAGGTACTTACTGTCGCCTACGTGACGTAAGATAAGGTCGCCGTCTATGCCATATCGGTGTTCGAAAGAAGATGCATCTTTATAAAAGTGGTGCAAATTCGCAAGCAGCTCTTTGGGCATAATGGCAAAGTTTTCCTCACCTGTAGTGGTGTCGAATGAATGTATCATTCCATGGTTGGTAGCCACCAAAATTGCTGAGTCGTTTTCACCATAGTTCACAATGATTGGTTGAGAGTGAATTGGGTCGCCCATCTGCGCGCGAAAATCTGATGTACTACCGTCGCCATCGCTGTCTTTTACATCTACGCCGCGAGCCCATTTAAGCAGTGCATCACGCAATGCTTCAGGCTCAGGCTCACTTTGAATAGCTAAGTCAGTGGCGGTAATGGTTGTGTTGTTTTCATGAAGCGCGTTCGAGCTTCTTATAATTGAGCCATCGCCATCGAATACATAAATATTCCTGTTGGCGCCTAGCTGACTTGCAGCGCCGCCGTCACTCACTTCACTGCCATCGGCTAACGTAGACCAATAACTGTGTGAGTTCTCTGAGAAGAATCCCGTAACGCTGTCTACAGCGTTCAAGCTATTCTTATCAAGAATTTTGTCTCCGCTTAACCTGTAACGTTTTAAGTTACCTGGCCATATAGCACCTTCGCTAGGCTTAAATAGCGCAAAGTAAAGTTCATCACGGTGAGTAAGGCGGTTTAACTGGTTAACCGCTACCCCAGGTGAAACAAAGGTTGCGTTTATGTCTTTTACCGACCGTAAAATAGTATTAAATGCCTCTAACAAATTGGTACTATTATCGGCTTGGTAGAAACCGCCACCACTTTG
>Ga0213840_1000836_pt1 | contig 32772 bp, 24 predicted proteins | sample SWPATP22_FD_160132 | JGI IMG/M metagenome (GOLD analysis project Ga0213840, IMG submission 160132) | Coastal seawater microbial communities from Marineland, Florida, United States - SWPA TP2 #2 | ecosystem: Environmental > Aquatic > Marine > Coastal | place: USA: Florida | collected 2016-08-14 | reverse complement strand
GGGTACTCGAGGCTGACCGTGCCCCCCCGCGAGGCCGTGTCCGCAGGCACGTCGACGGTCAACTGGATGTCTTTGCCAGGGGTGCCGGTGCGCATGCCATCCGCGCCGCGCTGGCCGTAGGTGCCCTTGTTGTCGGGTGCAGCGCCCCCGCCACCGCCCATGCCGCCCATGCCACCGCCGCCGCCGAGACCGCCTCCCATGCCGCCCGAGCCGCCGCCCATGCCGCCGGTCTGAGGACCGGAGTAGGTGCCACCGCCGGCGAAGCCAGCGCCCGGAAGACCATCCGCGAAGTCGTCGATGTTGAAGCCGCCGGTGCCCCTTCGCCGGTTGCCGCCGGGGGCGTCCGCCCCACGTCCACCGGGCTTGGTGCGTCCCTTGGCCTTGCTTCCCTTGCCAGCTCCGAAGCCGAAGTCACCGCCGCCGAACAGGTCGTCGAGGGTGATGTCGTTGGCGGGGTCGCGTCGCCGGCTGCGTCCACGGGGGCGCCGTCCACCACCAGCCCCCGGTTGCTGCACATACACCCCACCAGGCATCCGGTAGCCCTGCTCTGTCCACCGCCCTCCGCCCCGGGGTCGCCGAACCGGTCCCCGATCGTACTTCGCCCGCTCCTCGGGGTCGCCCAGCACGTCGTAGGCCTTCTTGATTCGGTCGAACTGGCGGGCGGACTCGGGGTTGTCGCCGGCCACATCCGGGTGGTGCGAGCGTGCCAGCTTGCGGAACGCCTTCTTGATCTGCTCCTGGGTGGCATCGCGCTCCACGCCCAGGGTGTCGTAGAAGTCGCCGATGTAGGGCGTGGGTTCGGACATGGGCGCACCGGGGCAGACAGGCTGGGCAGCGAGATGACGGGCGCGGATGATAGCGCGAGACGACGGCCCCCCGCGGTCGGCCCGCCAGAGCGCCCGTCGCCGTAGCCCTTTCCTCGCACCTGCCGCCGGACTACACGGGGGCGCCACGCACCCTGCTCGGTTCCTGGGCTCGATCTCGAACATCTGCCGCACGGCTGCCATTCATTCTGCGCGCGTCGGTCCGATGCAGCGGAAGTCCCACGCCCTCCCGGGGGCTCCTCGCGCTCCGGCGGAGAGGACTCCGGACCCCTCGGGGCGTCGTCCCGATTCCCTCCCAGCCCGTTCAGGCTCCCTACGCGGCCCGGCCCGAAAGGTCGTCCATCTCGGACACTCCCCTCCGGTCACGTCGTGTCGAGCAGCGCTCCATCAGATTGACGCCCGCCCGATTGAGGGCATACTCTCTCCTCCATTCCTCCCGGTCGGTCCGCATGCCGAAGTACTCGAACCCCTCGGGCCTCGCCTGCTCCTTCTGCCACAAGCCGCAGCGCGAAGTGGACAAGATCATTGCAGGGCCCAACGTCTACATCTGCTCGGAGTGCATCCGGCTGTGCCTCGACATCATTCGAGAAAACAGCCAGCCCAAGCCGATGACGTGGGGACAGCAGCGCATCCCGCCCCCGGCGCGCATCAAGGCCTTCCTCGACCAGTACGTCATCGGTCAGGACCACGCCAAGCGCAAGATTGCAGTCGCCGTCTACAACCACTACCGGCGCCTCGAGGCCAACGCGCAAGACGCGAACACGCCCACCGATGTCGAGATCCAGAAGTCCAACGTGCTGCTCATCGGGCCCACGGGCACCGGCAAGACGTTGATGGCGCAGACTCTGGCCCGCCTGCTCGACGTGCCCTTCGTCATCGCCGACGCCACCACGCTCACCGAGGCCGGCTACGTCGGCGAAGATGTCGAGAACATCGTTCTCAACCTCTACCAGGCGTCTGGCAACAACGTCGAGCGCACCATCAAGGGCATCGTCTACGTCGACGAGATCGACAAGCTGGCCAAAAAGAGCTTCACCTCCTCGGTCTCCCGCGATGTCAGCGGCGAGGGCGTGCAGCAGGCCCTGCTCAAGATCATCGAGGGCACGCTGGCCAACATCCAGGTGCGTGGCAACAAGCGGCTGCCCAACCAGGAATACATCCAGATCGACACCTCGCAGATCCTGTTCATCTGCGGCGGCAGCTTCGAAGGACTTGAGCAGGTCATCGAGCAGCGGCTGGGTCGCAAGCGGGTGGGCTTCCTCAAGGGCCAGGAAGAGGACGACAGAAAGAAGGCCGACGACAAGCGCGCGCTGCTTCAGCGGGCCACGCCCGAGGACCTCGACAAGTTCGGACTCATCCCCGAGTTCATCGGCCGCCTGCCGGTCATCGCGGTGATGGACCACCTCGAGGAAGGCGACCTGGTTCAGATCCTCAAGGAACCGAAGAACTCCCTGGTCCGCCAGTACCAGAAGCTCTTCAAGTTCGAGAAGGTGAAGCTCGACTTCACCGACAAGGCGCTCGAGGCCATGGCTCGCAAGGCGGTCGAGCGAAAGACCGGCGCACGGGGTCTCCGCACACTGATGGAGACCGTGATGCTCGACATCATGTATGAGATCCCGAGCCAGGACAACATCCGTGAGGTCGTCATCACCGAGGAGACCGTGACGGAGGGCAAGGCGCCCCACGTCGAGAAGGTCCGCGACTACGGCGTCTCCAGCTGACAGACCCCGCCCCTTTTCCGCTGCCCGGTGCGATGCGTGCTCCGGGTGGTGTCGAGGCCGGATATCAATCAGTGGACCGCCACTCCGCCCGTGGCGCTCCAACGAGGTGACCGTGGCCCTCGGCATGCTGATTGCCGCCCCTTCGATGCAGGACCCCAACTTCGTGCGCACCGTGGTGCTGATCTGCCAGCACGACGAAAACGGCGCAGTGGGGCTTGTCATCAACCGCGAGGGTCCGGTCGGGATCTCGGATGTGCTCGAGAAGCTCGAGATCGACCACGCGGCCCCCTACGATGCCCCCACCTGGACCGGCGGCCCCGTGCGACCGGGCACCGGCTTCGTGTTGTGGCGGGGCAAGGTCGACCCGGATGAAGGGTGGAACGTGGGCGACGGTGTTGCGGTGTCGCCATCGGCCGACCGCCTGGGTCGCCTCGCCGGCACCGGTAGCCCCTTCGCCCTTTGCCTCGGCTACGCCGGCTGGTCTCCGGGCCAGCTCGACCACGAGGTGCAGACCGGTTCCTGGCTGTTCGTGGACGTCGACAACACCATCATCTTCGAGCAGCCCCTGGAGGCGCGCTACGAGGCCGCCCTCGCCCGCCTCGGCCTCACCGCCGCCACCGTGGTCATGACGCCCGGCGACGCCTGAAGCTCGCGGCCCGCATCGGCCGCCCGTGCTACCTTCCGCGGCGATGCGCTCACTCACCTTCATCCGGAGCATCGGCTCCGGCGCCTTCGGCACGGTCTACCTTGCCGAGCTGTCGTCCCGTCAAGGGTTCCGCCGCCAGGTGGCCGTGAAGGTGCTGCACAAGCAGAACCCCGCCGACGGCCAGCAGCTGCTGTCCCGCATCCGCGACGAGGCCCGACTGCTCGGCCTCCTGCAAGACGACATCATCATCAAGGTGCTGGAGATTGCCCGCATCGCCGACCGCGACGCGGTGCTGATGGAGTATGTCGAAGGGGTCGATCTCCAGTCGGTGCAGGAGGAGGGCCACCGTCCGTCTCCGCGCGCCCTGGCCGACATCGGCGCTCAGGTGGCGGGTGGACTGTCCCGCGCACACCGGGCCACCCACCCCAACACGGGCATGCCGCTCAACGTCATCCACCGCGACGTCAAGCCGGCCAACATCATGGTCACCCGCTCCGGCAGCGTGAAGTTGCTCGACTTCGGCGTGGCCCGGGCTCGCTTCGACGCCCGTGAGAGCCACACCGGCCAGCTCGTGCTCGGCACCCTCAACTACATGGCGCCCGAGTACATCGTCACCGGCGAGGTCTCTCCGGCGGCAGACGTCTACGGTCTCGCGGTCTCGCTTTGGCAGGTGGCGACAGGCGAGCCCTACGGCCAACCCAAGGTGCGCCAGGACTCCCACGAGCGGCGCATGAACAGCCGCCTGGCGATGTTGCCGCCGGAGCTGGCGCCCATGGAGCCCGCTTTTCGCGCCATGCTCCAGTGGGACCACACCAAGCGCCCCGACGCCCAGCGCATCGAAGCGGTGCTCGACCGCGCATCCACCCAGATGCCCGGCGACAGCCTGCGGGTCTGGTCGCGCAATGCGGTCACCGCCATCCTCCAGGCCCGCGGCGACGGCAAAGACGACCTCCGACTCGTCGGCCGCACCATCGAGCTGGGTCAAGACGGCGCAGTGGGCGCTCCCAAGCGCACGCCCGGTCCCGTCGATCCCGCCGACCCGGGCATGGTCGACTCCCGCGCATTTCAGCCCACGGTCAAAGCGCCTGTAGCGCGGGCAGCCCCAACGCCTGCGCCCCCCGAGCCCCCGGCCACCCGCCCCGCCTCACCGGAGCCCGAGCGCGCCCCCCCACCGCGTTCCACGCCCCCGCCCACGGAGCCCGCACCGCAACCAGCGGCCTCGGGCGGCCTGGATCCGTCCCTGGTGAAAGCCATCGTAGGTGGCCTGCTGGCGGGCGGTTCCGTGGGTCTGTTGTTCGTCGCGGGCTTCGTCTGGTGGCTCTTGACGCGTTAAGATTTGTTCCACGGCGGATCGATCGGCCTTCGCGGTGGCACGCCCTGTGTCCACCCCGGCCAACCCCCACATCCGCACCCTCTCCGCGGCAGCGCATCCCCCTCCCTCCTCGCGCGGCCCGTCCCCTCCCCTCCTCCATCCCATCCATGGGGCGCCCATGCCCTCTGTCATCCGTCCGCTCGTGACGTTCTCGCTTGGCGCTGTCATCGCCGGAATGGTCATCGCGTTGTTGCCCATCGGCGACCGCAGTGACTCCGACACGTCTGGCGCAGAGCCCACCGAGCTGGTCGCCGAGGCCGATGCCGCAGAAGACTCTGCCGCACCCGAGCCCCCGCCGGAGCCCGCCGGGCCCGAGTGGGTCAAGCACACCATCGCCCGGGGCGAGGTCCTGGGGAAGATTCTTCCCGGCCACGGCCTGCCCACGCGCGCGGTGCTCGAAGTCGCCAAGGAGCACTACGACCTCACCCGCATCCGGGCGGGCAAGGAGCTCAAGTTCCGATACGCCCCGGGCGCGGATGTCGCCGACGCCGTGTCCTACAAGCTCGACGCCGACCGCACCCTGGTGGTCGAGAATGCCGAGGGCCTGTGGACCGCCCGGGTCGACCAGATCGAGTACGAGCACCGTCCCACCATCCGCGAGTTCACCGTGGAGCGCACCCTCTGGGGCGCCGCCACCGCTGCCGGCTTGCGTCCTGCAGACATCGTGTCGCTCGCCGAGGTGTACCGCTTCGACATCGACTTCAACACCGAGGTGCGTGCTGGCGCCACCGCCAAGATGGTGGTCGACGAGCTTCTGGTCGATGACGAGGTGCAGCGGCTCGGCGCCCCGCTGGCGGTGCGCTTCACCAACAAGGGCGAGGAATACGTCGCCATCCGCTACACCACCAAGGATGGCCGCACCCGCTACTACGACGCCTCCGGCAAGTCCCGCAAGCGCCCCTTCCTCCGCTCTCCCCTTCGCTTCAGCCGGGTCACCTCGGGATTCAACAAGAACCGCTACCACCCGGTTCTCAAGCGCCGGCGGCCCCACAATGGCGTCGACTTCGGCGCCCCCACCGGCACGCCCATCATGGCGGTCGGCGATGGTGTGGTCACCTGGTCGGGACCCAACGGTGGCCACGGTCGCTTCGTGAAGCTCAACCATGAAGGTCCCTACGAGACCTCCTACAGCCACCTGTCCCGCGTGTCCGTGCGCAAGGGCCAGCGGGTCCGACAGGGCGACATCATCGGCTACGTCGGCAGCACCGGCCTCGCTACAGGTCCCCACCTCCACTACCAGTTCTGGGTGAACGGAAAGTACGTCAACCCGCTCACCGTGCCCCTTCCCAAGGGCGGCGAGTCGGTGCCCGAGGCCGAGCGCCGCGCCTTCGAAGCCCAGCGGGACGCCCTGCTCCTGCAGCTCGACGGCGTGTTGCCCGACTCCCCCGATGACAGCGACGACGCCCTCGAGGTCGCCGACGCCGAGCTCTGACCGACAAGGCTGGGAGCGCGACAGCTCCCCGGCTACGGCCTGCAGGTGATGTTCGCCCTGCTGATGCTTGCTTCGACCACGTCCGCCTTCGGTGCGGAGGTGGTCGTCGTGCTTCCGGACGGGCTGTCTCCCGCCGACCTGCGCCACCCCGGGGTGGGCTTCGCCGAGGGTGGACGCGGCCGGGAGCGGCACCTCAATGTCGATGCGAGCGGCGAAGCCTGGCTGGCCACCCTGGGAATCGAGTCGAGGCCCCTCTCCCCACCCCCCACCGCCGAGGGCTACCGGTCGCCCGAGGAGATGGTGCAGGCCATCGAGGACCTGGTGGACCAGAGCCATGACCTCGCCGCCCGCGTCGACCTCGGACACAGCGTGGACGGCCGTCCCATCGTCGGCCTGCGGTTGTCGGCCACTACAGAACCACGCGCGCGACTCCGCATCCTGGGCGCCCACCACGGCGACGAGACCATCTCCGCCACCGTCGCCCTGGAGACCGCCCACGAGCTCGTGGCGGCATGGGCTGCCGGAGACGACGCAGTGGTCGACCTCTTCGACGAGACCGAGCTGTGGATTGTGCCCCACGTCAACCCTGACGGCGTGCATGCCCACACCCGCCACAATGCCCAAGACGTCGATCTGAACCGCAACTACGGCTACCTGTGGCGGTCCGACGAGTACCACCCTGGGGTCCGGGCCTTCTCCGAGCCCGAGGCCCGCGCCGTGCAGGCCCTGGCAGTGCGCGCCCCCCCGGCCCTCGGGCTGTCCCTCCACAGCGGCGCGTCCAACTTCGGCTGGGTGTGGAACCACACGCTCGACCCCGCCCCCGACGCAGCGATGCTGTCCGAGATGGCCGACGACTACGCCGTCTTGTGTACGATGCCCGGTTTTTGGACCACCAACGGCGCCGCCTGGTATCCCACCAACGGGGACACCAACGACTGGTCCTATGGCCGCTGGGGCACCCTGGACTTCACCCTGGAGCTGAGCGAGGCCAAGGCGCCTGCTCCCGACGCCATCGACGCCGTCGTCAACGCCCACCTCGACGCCATCCTCGACTTCGTGGTGCAGACCGAGCTGTCCACCGCACGCTTCATCGACAGCACCACTGGCCGTCCCGTGGCCGCCACCGTCCTGGACCCCACAACGGGCAGCCTGTCCCGCACCACCAGCGACGGACGCCACGCCCGAGTCTCCTCCGACAATGACGTGTTGGTACGCGTTCCCGGCTACCGAGAGATGGAACTGCCGGGGTCTGGGCACCACGCCGACGTCGCCGTCGTGCCCGAGCTGCGCATGCAGGCCGACGCCGTCTGGCCCCCCCTCCTGCGGGCCGGCGACGCCGCACTGGTCGACACGGCCGCACTCGGCGACGCGGTGCGGGTCCATCCCCCGGGACATCCCGCCATCCCACTTCACGGCCACGAAGCCCTGTCCCTCGCCGGCCTGCCTCCGGGCCTCTGGGTGGTGGAGGGCACCCAAGGGCTCGGCGTGCTCCGGGTCAACGGCGAGTCGGCCGCACGGGTGGACCGCATCGAAAGAGACACCGACGGCTGGCACCTGAGCCTCGACCAGGGCGGCCACGGACGCGTGCTCTGGCTCGTGGTGGACGGGCGACTCGACCGGCGACTCACCGCTGACACAATCGACACAGCGCTCTTTGTCGCGGAAGCATCTGTGCCTGGGGACGACGCTGGCATCGTCGATCTCGCCATCTGGGGGCCCGGCGGACCCACCTGGGTACACGACCTGCATGGCCAGATGCGGACCCACGACAGCCCCACCCCCGGAACCAGCGGACTGGATACGGGTCAGGGGTGGACACCACGCGACGGGCGGGTCACGGGCTGTGGCTGTCAGGCCAGTCCCACGGGCTTTTCGCCTCTGCTGCTCGCGCTGGTTCCCGTCCACCTTCGGAGAAGACGACGATGATGCGCCCCCGCTCGCTGCACGCCGCCGCCCTGCTGGTCCCCTTCGCGCTGGGACTCACGGGCTGCGACCGCGACGACCTGTACGGAGAGAGCACCTTCTCCCAGAACGTGGCCGAGGCCTATGCGGAATGCAACGCTGGCGAGATCACCTTCCTCACCGGCAAGCACGCGCTCAACACCGCCTTCAAGCCCTGTGGCTCCAACAAGTTCGCCGCTGCCACCTTCGCCCCTGACGGCATGCTGCTCTACTTCCAGCTCACCCACGGCGGCCACATCCTGGTGATGGAGACGGGCGACATCGAGACCATTCCCACCGAGACGCCCGTGGGCGGCGCCACCTGGATTCGCGACAACTACCTCGCCATCCCGCTGGCCCCGAGCGGCGCGGTGGAGCTGGGCTCCAGCGAGGAGGAAGCCCACAAGCGGGCTGCCGAGGCAACCGGAGCCTGGCGCCTGGCCTTGTATGACCGGGGCACTGCCGCCCTGGAGCTGGTCGACCTCGAGGTGACGGCTCCCAAAGACCTCCAGCACGCCGGCGTGGGCACCCAGATCGCGATGACCGCACTCGATGAGGCGGGCGTGCGCCGCGCCTACACCTACGACCCGCTCACCAATGAGACGGAGCGGATGCTGAGCTGGTGGGAGGGCCCCGTGTCCAACCTGTCGGTGGGGGGCGACATCGTGGCATTCCACGACGGAAACGGCGTCACTGTGCGCAATCTCACCGACGGCACCGAGCTGGCGAGTGTGGCCGGGGCCAAGCGTGCGGTGCCCCATCCAAAGGGCCGCTACGTGATGCTGGAGGTGGACGGCGCCCCCATCAGCCTGTTCGTGCAGGAGACCTGGCGGGAGCTCGACCCCGAGCGCGAGGCCCGCGAGAAAGCCCGCAAGGAACAGTGGATGAAGAACCTGCCGGAGTGGGCGCCGCGCGAGGCGGTGCCCCCCGAGCTGCAGGTGCTCGACCTCGAAAAGAAGGAGCGCACGCGCATCACGGCCTTCTACGGCCACCGCTTCGAGTGGATGCCCCGCGAGGACTACTGGAGCTCGATGCTGCTGTGGGGTGTCGAAGGCAAGCAGCTGCACGCCAACGTCGCCTACACCGACCTTCGCGAGCGCCTGCGCATGCTCGATGCGGGCCAGGAGCCCTACGGCACCGAGCGACTCGACTGGGAGACCGGGGCTCCCGTATCGACGGCGACCGGTTCACCCGACGCCGTATCGCCAGAGAGTGGGCAGGCCGAAGACAAGGCCCCGAAAGCCCCGTAGGCACGTCGAAAGCAAAGCTGGCACACCCGTTGCATTGCCTCCTCGCGTCCCCCCGGAGGCAGCATGCAGACCAAGACCACCGCCCCGACCGCTCCCCAGTCCAAGTCCAGCGCCCCCCAGCTCGACCGCGATCAGCTCATCCTCAAGTACTACCCGATGGTTCGCCGGGTCGCGTACCGGATGGCCAAGCGCTACCCACGCTGCGTCGACGCCGACGACCTCGTCCACATCGGCACCCTCGGCCTCATCGACGCCGTCGACCGCTTCGAGAGCCAGCGCTTCGACACCTTCGACGCCTACGCCCGTCTTCGCGTGCAGGGCGCCATTGTCGACGAGATGCGCAAGAACGACTGGGTCCCCCGTTCCGTTCGCGACCGCGCTGCCCGCATCGAACGCGCCCGCGCCGAGCTCAAGGACCAGCTGGAGCGCGCGCCCACCCTGCCGGAGCTGGCGAACTTCATGCAGGTCACCGAGGAGCGGATGGCCGAGCTGATTCGCACCGCCGATGTGCGCGTGCTCGTGAGCACTGAAGAAGGCGACGACGACGAAGGCACCATCGGCGACACCATCGCCTCGGAGACCGAGAGCATCGAAGCGGCCGTCACCCGAGACAACACCGGGGCCGCCGTACGCGACGTGCTCCGGGCCGAGCTGTCGGACCGGGAGCAGCTCATCGTGCGGATGTACTACTACGAGGACGCCACCTTCCGAGAGATCGCGAACCTGCTCGGGGTGACCGAGTCGCGGGTGAGTCAGCTGCACTCCCGCATCAAGAAGAAGCTCCAGGACCACCTTCTCGACTACGTGGCCTGAGCTCTACCCCTTGGGTATCAGGCAGGCGCGCAGGTCGTCTGCCACATCTGGCGCGAAGCGGACGCCCTCCGCTTCGGGGGTGCCACATCGCTCCTGCCCGTTGAGCATCACGCAAGGTGACACCACCCGACCATCGGGCGGGGGCTTGCCGGCGATGTTGAAGATGCAGTGCCGCGCGCCGGAAAAGGACTCCAGAGCCACCTTGAAGCTCGCGACCCGCACATCGAAGCGGCCTGCGACGTCCGCACGGTAGCTGGCCAGGGCCGTGGTCATGGGCGCCAGCTTCTGAAGCGGGACCAGCTCACCACTTCCGAGCGGCGGGGCGACGAGCGTACCCGGCAGGATGCGCAGCCGGATGGTGCCGAGGAACTGCTCCTGGTCCCACCGGATGTGTACGTTGACGGGACCGTTGGCATGGCCCGCGAGCCCGGTGGACAGGTCGGTGATGGGACCCGCGTGGGAGAAGAACGACTGATAGAGGTCGCCCACGTTGTCCCACACGAGCAGGATCTCGGGGGACTCTCCCGGGGTGACGACCACCGCAGAGGTGGTGTCGGGCGTCGCTCCCGCAAGCGCCTCGGCCTCCGCCCTGGCAGCTGCTTGCGCCTCGGCCTTGGCGATGGCCTCCTCTGCAGATGGCTCCGCGACCACCGGCTCCGGGGGGGGACCATCGCTGCAGGCGACGAGCAGCGCGGTGAGGATGCCCGCGTGGCGCATCAGGTGAGCAGACCGTGGCGCTTCTTCACGTCGCGAACGGCCCGCTGGAGGGCGAGCTCGTACTCCACCGTGCCCTCCCGCACGTTCTTGATCTTCGTCTTGGCCTCTTCTCGCAGTGCTTCCTCGTCGACGTCGTTGGCCCGCAGGATTTCGAGGATGGCCTTGTAGATGACGGAGTCTTCTTCGTAGACCTCTTCGACGAAGTTGGAGATCATGAAGCCCTCCACCGCCTGCCGGGCGAGGAAGCGGTCGACGTCGTCGCCCAGCGGGTGGCCCCACTGCTCGGCCAGCTGTGCGCGGGTGCGGCCGTAGCGGTTGTAGGGGATGTTGTGGCGGGCCATGCGGTCCTTCACTGCCGACCGGAGCTGGGCGTCGCGCTCCAGAAAGGCCTCCATGATGGCCACGATGTCCTTCTCGGCCTCCACGCGATTGTCGGGGACGACCTCGATGGCGCCGCTCGCGTTGAGCTGCTCGATGATGGCGTGGGCGATGGCGGGGACCTTGGCACGGTACAGCTTCATCGGGCGCTCCAGACGCTTGCGCGGCGCATCGTCGGCACCGGCTCAATTCAAGCGCACCTAGCCTCTGTCCCCCTGAATTGCGAGCCATGCGACACGGGGTTCACGCACGGGCCGCTATTCGAGGTCGACCAGCTCGGTGGCCTCGAAGGGCCCTTCGATGGTGCAGTCCTCCTGCCCGTCCTGGCTCACCACCGCCGTGATGTCGCCGGTGAGCCGCATCTGGCTGCCATCACCCGGATCGGTGGGCGCGACCTCCGCAAGGCCCGCTGCACCGATGGACAAGGCGGCGCCCTGCCAGTCGAGGGTGCCGGAGAACCGCAAGGAGCCGTCGCTTTCCACGCGTCCACCAAAGACCGCATCGTCGCCGAAGTCATAGGTGACCGAGTCGCCGGAGCCCGACACATCGAGGCGACCGCGTGCCCAGCCGTCGATCCAGCTGGGATCCGCCTCGCAGCCCACCACGCCGAGCACCACCAGGTTGTAGCGACCCGCGATGTCGGGGGCGTCCCCACTCGCACCGGCGCCCGAGTCCCCTTTGTCCCCACCGCAGCCCAGGAGCGCGAGCACCAGCAGCAACGCCACTGTCGACCGACCCGCTCCCGCGCTCACAAGCCGGCCTGCTGCGCCGCCTTTTCGATGGCGTCGGAGTCGATGGGCTGGGTGCGGACGTCTCGAACGAGCGCGATGACCCGGTCGGCGCGAGGGATGAAGCCGTCGGCCACCTTGCTCTGGAGAAAGCCCACATAGGCGTCGTGGACGTCACCTTGGTGGCTCCATGCGTCGCGCAGCAGGCCACCATCGGGCAAGCCGAAGGTGGTGGTGGAGCCGTCTCGGACGACGACATAGCCCCGCAGCAGGCGCACCAGCTCGCGGACCATCGCACCGTCGGGAGGCCTTCGCGCGGCCTGGGGTTGCTGGGCGCTGCGGCTCGGACGACGGGGATGTTCAGACACCCGCTGGTCGTAGAAGCCCGTGGTGTCGGCAGGGTCGTGCATGGGGTCGAGCCCTTGGGTGCTCTCGCCTGCAGTCAGCGAAAAGCCCGCCACGCCCACCAGCTCCATCTCCCCCTGGTAGGTGGAGTGGCTGATGGACAGGCCGCTGCCGGTGTCGATGGTGGGGCGCGGACCGAAGACGGAGTCGACCGCTTCGAGGCCTTCGCCCGCGTCGCTCAGCTCGTCCGCGAAGGGGTCGGCGTGCTGAACCTCGCCGAGGAGCCCGCCCGCAGGCTCGTCCTCCTCGTCGTCGAGCAGCATGGGGGCGGCGATGCCCCCCGCCGAGTGGACAGGCTCGTCTTCTTCGTCGTCGAGCAGCATCATCGGAGCCGACGGGCCACGCGGCGCTTCCGGTTCGCTGGCGAAGCCGAAGGACGGGCCATCGTCGTCGTCGTCGTCGAGCAGCATCATGGGAGGCGCAATGCCGTCGGGAGGGGCGGCCGACTCGGTGGGGAGGTCCTCGTCTTCGTCATCATCGAGAAGCATCATCGGTGCGGAGGGCCCGCGGGGGCTGCTGTCCCCTCCGCCCAGGGAGAAGCCTCCGATGTCATCGGCCGCATCGTCGGCCTCTTCGTCCATCACGAAGCCGAAGCCCTCCGACAGGGTGCCGTCCGCCGGATCGGAAGCCACCACGCTGTCCTGGGGCCCGAATGAGGGCTCCGAAGGCTCGGGCTCCGGTGCGGCGTCATGACCCATGAAGGACATCGAGGGCTCCTCGAGGCCAGTGTCACCGTGGTCCTCGGTGAACTCATCGAGCGCGGAGGGGGCGCTCACCACCCGGGGGGCTGCGGTGCGCTGCAAAGCTGCGGCAGAGCGGTCGGAGGCGAACCACTCCCGCAGGTCCTCGGCGCGCATCACGCGAATCTCGGCTGCGCCCTCCCCGCCGTCCTTGTCGAGCAGCAGCGCCGCGGCCACCACACCTTCACCCGCCTCCCACCAGCCCGCGACGGGCGCCAGCGCGAAGTCTTCGGAGATGCCGCCACAGCTGCCGCCTTCTCCCCGCACGTAGACGGGGCGGTCGCGTCGCCGGGTACGCTCCAGCACCGCGCGCACGAACGCGCTGGTGGCAACGATGGACTCATTGGCCAGGCCATCGGACGACCAGCCCGCCTCGCGCACCCCTACGCCGTCGTCGAAGACCCGCGTGGCGCGACCATTCCCGGCCAGTGCCACCGCCTCGGAGACCGCGCGCCCGGTGAGCCAGGCCGACTCGCCGTCCGAGCCGCCGTCGACCACACCGAGGGCGAGTCCGACGCCAATCGTGGCGGTGGGCGGAACAGGAACCGAGGTGCCATCGTCGGCCAGCTCGATGGTGGCTTCCGGTCCCAAGGCGCGGCGGACCACCAGTGCGAAGCGCAGGGCCAGCTCCGGGGCAGGGAAGGTGCAGACGGCGTGGTCGCCCACCACCATGCGCACCGAGGCACCGTTCTTCCGGGCCACGGCCACAAAGCTCCGCTCGACGTTGCGCAGCGACCAGGGACGCTGGACCAGCGCGCCTTGCAGCGATTCCCGCACCTCGGTGATGCGGACGGCGACCACAGCTTGGAGGGTGGAGGAGGCATTCGGTCGCGGCAGCAGCATCGACCAGCGGGCATCGGCGGGCAGCGCACCATGGGGACCGACCATCCGACCGTTGACCTCTGTCAGCGGCACGATTCGGGCCACCAGAGACGACAGGACATCCCACATGCCGAGGCCCTGGCAGAGGTTGCCCCAGGCCGAGCTCATGGCACGGGCCCCGCGGGTGGACACCAACCCCTTTGCATACTTCTTGTCGACCCCCGCCTTCACCAGCGCCTTCGCGTCGGCGAGCACCGGCAGTGCCGCGATCAGGGCAGGGCCGGCGGTGGGGTGCAGGGCCGCCGACTCGATGGACAGGCCAGTGGGAATGACCGCCTGCAGGGCCACATCGTGCGGCTCGGCCTTGCCGGCAGACAGTCGCTTCCTGGACTCCTCGAGCAACCAGGAGGCCGCACGCCGACCGGCAGCCACCAGCCCGGGCTCCAAGGACAACCCGAGGACCGCGGCGGCATCCGAGGGGTCGACGTCCAGCGTGCCCCGCGGGAAGCCGAGCACCAGCGGCTGCGGGAGGAGCTGTCGGTACAGCCCCCCCGTGGACACCGGCGCGCCCGCCATCGCAGCGAGCGACAAGCCGCCTGCCACCCGAGACGAGAGGGCCCATCCCACCTGCTGGAGCACCTCGGCCCGGGCCGTGCCCTTGCTGGCCGACACGCGGGCCGCCGCGGTGCGAGACTGCTTGCCCACTTCAGGATCGACGCCCGGCAGCGCATCGCCGCGCCCGGCAAGCACCTCCCAGGCGCACCACGCGATGGCCAGGATGGGCACGGACTGATTGCGCAGGCCTGGCTGGGCGCACTGGGCCAGCATCTCTGCACACACCGCCGCCAAGGGGTCGGCCGCAACGGCGGCCGCATCAGCATCTTCGAGGCTGGTGGCCTGCCCCTGCACGGCCGCGACGATGGTGCGGGCCACGGCGTCGGCCACCATCGGGACGCACACCACGGGCACACACGGGCGCACGTCGCCGTCTCGCAGCGGAAGCGGCACGAAGGCGGGGGCCTCGGCGGGGAGCGCGGGGATGAGGCGCACCGCCGTTCCAGGGTCGGTCACCCACCGGCATTCCTGGAGAATGGTGCTCAGGCGCTCATCGACGTCCATGCTTTCCTCGGTGGCTGCATCGGTCGCGTCCCCGTTGCGGGAGAAGACGCGGTGGCGCGCAGTCTACACCTCGTCGCGCCTTCAGATCACCCCGAGCCAGGCGGCCACCTCCCCCATCCGGGTCATCTCGGACACGATGAAGTGGGCGCGTCCGCCCGGCAGGGAGCGGTCGATGATGCCGGGCGAGCCGAAGGCCTCCCCCGAGCGCGGCAGCACGAAGTCGAATCGCTCGCCCAGGTCGTCGTGTGGTGGCAGGCGCACATCATCGAGGGCCGCCTGCCAACAGCTCAGGTCGTCGGCGGACTCGACCTCGGGCGCCACGAGCTCGGGGGCCCCTCGCTGGGGCAGTCCCCCCACATCTGGAATCACGCTCGGCGCATCCGGCGGCAGACCAGCGGCGCGAACCGCCAACGCGCCATCGCGGAGGGCCTCGAGAGTGACGGCGTGCGGGCCCGGCTGACCAGCACACGCACTCCACTCGGCGATGGCGGCATCGATGGCGGTCGCGATGTCCGGGGTGCCGAGGCGACGGGCGGGCTCGGGCGCCCCCTGCCCCGGCGTCCGACTCGCGCTCACGGTGTAGGTCTGCTCCTGAATGAGCTCCAGGGCACCATTCTGGCCAGGCCAGCGCGAGTGAACGGTGCGCGTGAGTTCCAGCTCATGGCGGACGACCCAGCGGGCCTTGGGGTCCCACCAGATGTCTCCTTTCAGGTCACCTTCACCACGAAAGGGCACCGGACGACCGCTCTCGAGGTCGGCGCGTCCGTTGAGCCCGCAGTGGGCCTCATACCGCACATGCTGGAGCAGCTCTGAGCCTCCTTGGACGCCGGTGGCCATTTGCAGGGGACTGTCTTCGGGCACGATGGTCCAGACCGCCGGGCAGTTGGAGCGCAGGTAGATTCCGCTGCCGAGACGGGCGGTCCACTGCAAGGCCCGGGTGGCCGGTCGCTTGGCGCTCAGCTCCTCGGGCATGGCGGGGGCCAGGCCCAGCAGGATGGGGTCCCAGCTGTCGAGTCCGCCCTGGGCAGCCTCCGCAAGACGCTCGATGCGCAGCAGCTCGCCGTCGGCGAAGCGACGAATGCCGAAGACCCGGCTGTCCATCGGGTCACCGGGCGCCTCGACGCGCAACAGCTCGCTCAAGGAGCCGTCGGGATGCGCATTCCCCCAGCCTCCACGCACGGTCCAGCTGGTGGCGGAATCGGGCGGGGCGGACAAGGCCTCGGGCAGCCCATCGGAGCCAGCGCCGACCGCGGTGGACGTGGCGGTTCTCGTGGCCTCCACCTGCCACACCCAGCTGTCGGGCAGCACCACCTCACGGGACTTCCGCCCGGAGCTGGCGACGGTGCCCACCACCAGACAAGGCAGCACGACGGCCAGCGCGCGCAGCCACCTACGCATGGGAGTCCCGGCGCCGGGCGCCCGCGAGCACGAGCCCGAACACGGAGGTCCAGCCGAGTGCCGCGCCCGTGGAGACGACCGCGCAGCCGCCCTTGTCACCATCGCCGTCGTCGCCGCCGGCGGGCTCGGAGTCCGTGTCCTCGGGGTCGGTGTCGGTGTCGTCGGTGCCGGTGTCCTCCGTGCCGGTGTCGTCAGCCTCCTCGGGAAGGCAGGTCGCCATGTCGTCGGGGCCGCCGAAGCAGAACACGCGCTTTTCGCTCTCTGGAGCCACCTCGGGGAAGGTGCCCATCAGCCAGTAGCCACCCGCGGGCTGCTCTCCGAAGCTCAAGACGTCCTGCTCGTCGGGAGACCAGGTCTCCAGGGCGGGGCCGATGTCGGCATCCTCGGAGCCGTCGGCGACCGGAAAGACCCGAAAGACCACGGCGGCGTCATTGTCCTCGCCGACCCCGAGCAACAGCTCTCCACCGGGGTGGTCGATGCGGAAGTAGGAGGCCGCCAGCGGGTAGAAGCGGTGGTCGTCTTCAATGGCCGTCCCCTCCCCTTCTGCGCTGACGCCAGGCGCGAGGCGGTCGGCATAGGGGTAGCTGTCGATGATGCCGCTGCGCCGGCCCGTGGCGAGGTTCCAGGTGGCGAACTCGACCCAGGCGTCCGAGAGCGTGTCGCCGGAGTCCGCCAGGGCCGCCGAGATGGCCGCCACCTCGTCGCCGTCCCCCGCGTCGGCAAGGTGGTCCATCATGTCGACCATCACGTCGGAGGAGTGGCGTTCCTGCACGAAGCCGAAGAACAGCGCGGTGCCGTAGGAGAAGCTGGTGACGGTGCCTGCCGGCGGACGGTCGATGGAGCGGCCCACATCGGCGAGGTAGGACTTGCAGAATCGGATGTAGTCGTCGATCTCAGGCTCCAGGAGGTGCTCCGCCCAGGTGGCGGTGCCCTCCGAGAACCAGGGGTCGAGGTCGTCGGTGTAGGCGTACTGCACGCCGTGGAAGAGCTCGTGGCTGGCCAGCACGCGGGCGGCCTCGTACAGCGAGGCGTAGCCGTAGCCGGCGAAGTCGTTCTCGATGAGCAGGTGGCCGGCGCACACCCCGCTGCGGCAGCGGTCCACCCCGAACTGCCCGTCGGAGGACCCGCCAAAGTCGACCAGGTAGACGTCGAGCGCGTCGGAGCCGCCCTTCGCCTCGAGGCCCACCTCGGTCTCCATGACCGGACGCCGGAATCCCTCGTGCTCGTACTCCACGAGCACCGTGGCCACCTCTTCCACGATGGTCACCGGGAAGTCGGGCCGGCCGTCGCCGTCGTCGTCGTCGAGCAGGGTGACGTTGGGACCCGAGACGCTGAAGTGGACCCGCACCAGGCCATCTTCGCTGTCGATGTACTCCAGTTCGTCGCTCGCATCGTAGGTGAACAGGCCGGTGCCTTCATCGGGACGGGCGCTGGCCACTGCAGGCAACACGAGCGCCAGCCCGGAGGCCAGCCAGGGTCGAAGGGAGGTGCATGGACCCATCTCGGTCTCCAGAATCGCTGCCGCGCATCAGGTCGGACGATGGCAGCCGGGTGTCCGACCCCCTATTCTGTGGCGTCGACATCGCCCGTCGTCCACGTCCCGATGCCTGGAGCCCCCAAATGTCGGTCCGAGAGCTGTCCTGCGGCATGGGCCTCGCCCTCCTGCTCACCAGCACCACCGCAGCAGCCGCGCCGGTTGTCCGCCCAGGCCTCGTCCTGCGCCCCGACCTCGCTCCTGTGGCCGTCCCCGGCGACGCACGCCGCTTCCGGTTCCCGTCGGGCTCCGGCTTCGTCGAGATGGACGTGCTCGACGGTGTGGTGCTCCACCTCCGAGGCGGTATCACTCCGCCGCACCCCGACGCGCGCTCGCTCGGCGGACGCTCCTGGCGCGTGCCCACCGCCGGTCCCCAGGCCGCCGTCGACCTCGCCCTGCAGCTCGACGCCCTCGACGGAGTGTCGGCCTTCCCCGACATCCAGCTCCGGCCGGTGCGCACCACGAACGACCCCAACCGCGACGGCCAGTGGTACCTCGACGACCTCGGCATGGACACCCTGCATGCCCACACCCTGGGCGACCCGGCGGTGAGAGTGGCGGTGGTGGACTCCGGGATCGACCACCAGCACGCTGATCTGGTGGACAAGGTGGTCGCCCCCTACGACGCCTTCTCCGACGATGCCGACCCCTCCCCCGACCCGGGTGAGTACTGCTACGGCGCCAGCACCGACGTCATCTGCGACGAGCACGGCACCGCGGTCGCCGGCGTGTCGGTGGCGACGGCAGACAATGGCGTGGGCATCGTGGGCATGTGTCCCTCCTGCTCCCTGGTGCCCATCAAGCTGCTCGGCGAGGGCCCTGGCTCCTTGTCTGCCGAGACCAAGGCCTTCGAGCACGCCATCGAGGCCGACGCCGCGGTCATCAACAACTCCTGGGGCTTCACGTCGCGGGTGCCGGTGCCGGTCACCCTGGGCGAGGTCATCGAGCGTGCCGCGGTCGAGACGCGCGACGGTCTGGGCGCAGTGGTGGTCTTCGCGGCCGGCAACGACAACCGAGAGGTGGGAGACGAGGAGATGCAGGCCCTGCCGTCGGTCCTCTGCATCAGCGCCACCGACAGCTACGGCTACCCCACCAGCTACACCAACTTCGGCGGTCCCATCGACGTAGCGGCCCCCAGCGCCACGGTGTCCATCACGCCGATTGGCGAGCTCACCACCGACTTCGGAGGCACCAGCGCCGCAGCCCCTGTGGTGGCGGGTCTGGCAGGCTGGATCCTGAGCGTGGAGCCCGGCCTCAGCGCCGCCGAGGTGCGCGACCTCATCGTGCAGACCGCCGTGCCCTCCCCCTACGTCACCCACGACGAGAACGGGCACCACGACACCTACGGCTACGGCATCGTCGACCCGGTGGGCGTGATGGAGTTGCTCGTGTCGGCCGAGGCGGAGGACAGCGGACTGCCCGATGACACCGACGATGAGGGCAAAGAGCCCGACGACGACGGTGGGGACAAGGGCGGCTGTGCGACTGTGGACGCCACCGACGGTGTCCTCGAGACCGGCTTCGGCCTGCTGCTGCTCGCAATGCCGGTCCTGGCCCGTCGGCGAAGCCCCTGAACAAGCGGGACTCGATCTCGCACACCAGCGACACTGCACCACGAGATAGCCGTGGGCACGAGCGTGTCCTCCCGGGGCTCGCGCCAGAGCAGGCGAACGCAATCGCGGCCGACACGTTCGGGCACGGGGGTGGCCGACCGGGCGCTGGCGGGGCACACTTGGCCGGGTCGGGTCGCTCCGGGAGGATGGATGGGTTGGCTCCTGGCTGCGTTGGGTCCGGCAGTGATCGGCTGGTCACTGGCTGGAACGGCAAACGCGGCGGAAGAAGCAGAGGTGGGTGCGCGCCTCCAAGACGCGTGGACCGCCTCCGGTGGCGACCTGGTCGTGTGTGCGGCAGGGGATGAAGCGGAGGCGCTGGTGCGCCGCCTGCTCAAGGACTCCGAGACGGGCATCGAGCCTGCGGTCGAGCGCATCCCCGTGCTGGGCGCGGTGGAGAGCGAGGCCGAACGCGTGCGGGTGGAAGTGGGCCGAGGCTGTGCATTCTGGGTGCGCAAGGAGGCCGACGAAGGTGGCTGGACGGCCGGTTCGGTCGGGCCCTGCACACCCCCACCCGCCGAGCCCATCCTTCCGTCCGTGGTGGCCACCGAGCCCTCTCTCGACGCCGATCCCGGCGACGTGGGGCCCGCGCCCGCCCCTGCGCCCGCCCCCACCGCACCGCAGCCCATCGCGGATGGCCCGTGGAAGCTCGTGATGGCGGAGCTCGACCCAGACCCCGCCGACGTCGACGGCGTGCGCTGGCATGTCGTCGATGAGCGCGGGGTGTCCTGGTCGACCTACCGCTTCGCCGAGACGGTGGGCGATGTGGAGATGGTGGGCACCCTCGACCGAGAGCTCGCGGTCGCCAACAAGGAGCGCAAGGCCCTGTTCTGGGGTGGCATCGCGGCCATGGCCATCAGCCCGGTGCCCATGTTGTTCTCCCAGCCCGGCACCTACGAACGCAACCAGGACCTCGCCTGGACGTCTCTGTTCCTGGCGGCCAGCGGCGGCATGACCTTCGCCATCCACAAGCGCGGGGTCCAGTCCACCAAGCGGCGCCAGCTTCGCCCCGCGCACTACTACTCCCGTGCCGACTCCGAGGCGCTCATCGGCGCCCACAATGCCCGAGTCGACGTCATTCGAGCAGCCGCCGAGGCAGCCCCTCCCCCGAGCGAGGGAGCCGCGGTCGAAGCACCGGTTGAGGTGGACGGGACGGACGAGGCAGCTCCGGCCGGCGACGCTCCAGAGTCTCCGAAGGCCGACGAGAGCGGGGCGCCTGCAGCAGTGCCAGCCGACGACGACGCTCCGGCCGAGCCCGCCGACGGGGCCGAGCCCGACGAAGCCGGAGATGAGGCCGCGCCCGACGAAGCCGGAGATGAGGTCGCGCCCGACGAAGCCGGAGATGAGGCCGCGCCCGACGAAGCCGGAGATGAGGCCGCGCCCGGCGAGGCCGGAGACGAGGCCGGGCCCGTCGAAGAAGGCCCGCCCGCCGACGAAGCCGGCGACGCTGCTCCCGGTCCGGCGGAGGACAGCGCGCCGGCGGACTCGCCGGTCCCTGTCGATGCTTCCGCTCCCGCTCCCGAAGCGCCCGTGGAGGCCCCCCCCGCACTGGAGCCCGACGCGCCCGCTGCGGAGCCGCCGGCCCCAGATGCTCCCGCTGAAGGTGGAGGTGCCCAATGAGTCGGCACCACCTCGCGGCCCTCGGACTGCTGGTCCCCGCAAGCCTCACCCTGCCCCAAGATGCCCATGCAGAGGGTGTCTCCGCCGACATCGAGCTGATTCGTCCTTCCTTCAGCGAAGGCGCCCTGCCGGGCGTCGAGAGCGCCCGCATCGCCGAGCCCGGCACGCTGCGCGGTGGGCTGGCCATCCAATACGCGAAGGACCCCCTCATCCTCTATGAGGAGAACCAGGAGCTGGGCACGGTGGTCGCCAACCGCCAGACGCTCACCCTCGGTGTCGCCTGGGACCTCGCCAAGAGCTTCGGCTTCCGCGCGACCGTGCCGGCTGCGGTGCAGTGGGGCACCGAGACCCCCGAGCTGTCCCGCGAAGGCCCGGTGCTCGGCGACCTCATGCTGGGCGCCCGCGTGGGGGTGGTGCAGCAGGAGCGCGTGGCCATCGGTCTTCGCGCCGACCTGGGCATCCCTTCGGGCACCCGCGCGGCATGGATGGGCGAAGCCCGCTTCCGCGGCATCATCGGCCCCACCGCCATGGTCGCCATCCGCGACTTCGACGTGCTGGGCGACATCAACATGGTCGCGCGGCCCGTCATCCCCACCGACAAGGACCTCGAGCTGGGCTCCGAGCTCGTGGCGAGTGCGGGCGTCCGCTACAACGTGGTCCGCGACCAGGCCGCCGTCGGCCTCAGCTATGTCAATCGGTCGGGCCTCAACTACTTCTTCGACCAGGGGGCCGAGAACCCCAGCGAGCTGCTCAGCGTGGTTCAGCTGCGGCCAGTGTCCCACCTCCAAGGCGAGCTCGGCTTCGGCAAGGGCCTGGCCGAGGGCTACGGCACCTCCGCCTTCCGCGCCTATGCGTCGCTCACCTGGATTCGTCCGCCCAAGGCCGACGAGCCCCCGCCCTCCCTCGACCTCATGCGCATTCCCCCGCCCCCCGAGCAGGTGGAGGTGGAGCCCATCATTCCCGAGGAGCCCGTCTGGGAGGAGAAGGAGCTGGCTCGCATCGAAGGCGAGCGCATCGTCATCCGCGACCCCATCGAGTTCGAGTTCGCCACGCCCAACATCCTGCCGGCCTCGTTGCCCACGCTGCAGTACGTCGCCGACCTCCTCAACGAGAACTGGCAGATCGCCCACCTCGTCATCGAGGGACACGCCAGCGAGGAAGGCAGCTTCGTCTACAACTACGACCTGTCGATCCGCCGCTCGCGGGCCATCTGGGAAGAGCTCATCCGCGCGGGCGTCCACCCCGACCGCATGAGCTACCGCGGCATGGGCGAGGTCGTCCCACGAAACGCCGGCGAAGACGAAGCCAGCCTGGCCGGCAACCGCCGCGTCGAGTTCGAGATCGTGCGCCAGTACCGTCCCGACGAGACCCCCGAGCCGATGCGCGAAGGCGTGCGACTTCCCTGGAGTGGCGAGACCGCCAATGTGGGCACACCGCCGAAGCCCGAAGCGCCGCCCCCACCGCCGCCCAAGCCCGAAGACCTCGACATGGACGACTTCTTCGAGGATGAGCCCGATCCGATGTCGCCCGACACGCCGCCGGAGCCCCCCGAAACACCGCCGGAGACACCTCCAGACGCCGCACCCAGCGACCCGCCGCCCGATGGGTCACAATCCGACGCACCGCCTGCCGACGACCCCGGACCCACCCCGGAGGAGCAGCCATGAACACGCGCTTCAGCACGTCTCCCCGGGGCATCGCAGCCGGCGCTGCAGCCTTGCTCGCCCTCGTCAGCGCAGCGGGGGTGCCATCCGCCGCCCATGCCCAGGAGGGCTGCTTCAACGACCTGTCGCAGGACCTCAACTGCAACACCATCGACGTCACCGATGAGCGGCCGGTCGACCTCACCGACCCCGAGTGCATCTCGAAGGTCGACCTCGATGGCAACCCCTACCCGAACGCCGACTACTACTACGACTACACGTCGTTCCGGTGCGCCTACCCGGTGCTCGACTACAACGTCGACGTCGACGAAGACGGCCTGGGCGCCGGCGGAATCCAGCTGCTCAACAGCTCCGGCACCGTCAGCCTGGTGGTCACCCTCGACTGCGACAACTGTCCCGAGATCCCCAATTCAGACCAGGCCGACATGGACTGCGACGAGTTCGGCGACCTCTGCGACAACTGCATCGACATCCCAAACGACCAGCTCAACCGCGACACGGACTCGCTGGGCGATGCGTGCGACAACTGCCCCCTGCACGCCAACGAGGACCAGTCCGACATCGACGGCGATGAGTGGGGCGACGTCTGCGACAATTGTCCCGAGGACTTCAACCCCAGCCAGGCCGACCTCGACCTGGATGCGGTGGGCGACGAGTGTGACAACTGCCCCGTCACCTCCAACCCCGACCAGGCCGACTCCGACCAGGACGAAGCTGGCGACCTCTGCGACAACTGCCCCACCATGCCCAACCCGGAGCAGACCGACACCGACGGCGACGGCATCGGCGACGACTGCGACAACTGCCCGGCCGACTTCAACCAGGACCAGCTGGACATCGACGGCGACGGTGTGGGCGACGTCTGCGACATCTGCATCGATGTGTCCGACCCCGAGCAGCTCGACGGCGACTTCGACGGCGTTGGCGACGCTTGCGACAACTGCCCCGAGGTGGGCAATGCCTTCCAGTCCGACGACGACCTCGACGGCACCGGCAACGCCTGCGACCTCTGCCCGGGCCTGAAGGACTACGACCGCCTCGACACCGACGGCGACGGCATTGGCGACGTGTGCGACAACTGCCCCCGCGACGTCAACCTCGACCAGCTCGACACCGACTTCGACGGCATTGGCGACGTCTGCGACGACACCACCTACGTGCGGGGCGGTGGAAGTCGCTGCAGCAGCACTGCGGCACCCGGGGTCGGCGGACTGGCCTTGCTGTTCGGCGCAGTGGTCGCTGCCTGGCGCCGCCGGGACCAATAGTCCCCCGAACGCGAACTGAGCCGGCCCGCATCAGAGCGGGCCGGACTGCTCTTGCACTCAGTCCCGGCGGGCGCGAACCCGGGGCAGCAGCGCGTGGGCCGCACCAAGGGTCATCCGGCCAGCGGCCTTCATGGGCACCACGCGACCGGGGGTGAGGTCGGGGAGGTCGTCTTCCACCACCTCCACCCGGCGCTTGGTGAGCAGCACCACCGGCAACACGGGCGCCATCTCGCGAAGTCGGCGCGCCAGCTCGAAGCCGTCGCCGTCGGGAAGGTCGTGCTGGACCACCAACAACGAGACACCGCCTTCGGATGCCTGCCGCTTGAAGGACTGGATGGCGGAGTCGGAGTCGTGGGCGACCTCGACGTGCAGCGCCTCCTGGGCGAGGCTCTCCGCGACCTGTTGGCGACGCTCGTTGGCTGCCATCACGACCAGTGCGCAGCGCCCTCCCTTTGGACGCCGGGCCACCTTCTGCTGGACGGGCGGCTCGGCCACCGGAAGGGCGACCTGCACGATGGTGCCCCGCCCTGGCGCAGATCGAACCCGCACGCCACCACCCCAGCCCCGGGCGAGGCCTCGCACGGCGCGGAAAGAGCCCGGCAGGTCGTCGCCAACCAGTGAGTCGACCTGCTCTGGTCCCATGCCGGCACCGTCGTCGGTGACCTCGATGAAGACGTAGCGACCCGCCGGGAGTCGGGCGCGGTGCCAGGTGCTCTGCCGGTCGAGGTCGAGGGCCCCCCCGCGGACCCGGAGACGTCCGCGGCGCTCGCCCACCGCAGACAGCGCATTGCGCACCAGCTCTTCCACGATGAAGCGCACACCCGGCGCCGGCACCGCCACGCGCGCCAGCCCTCCGGGAATGTCCCAGGTGGCCTTCACCCGGGTGGGGATGATGGTGTCGACCCGGTCGCGCACAGCTTCGAGCTTGGTGGTGAGCACACCCCGCCGGGGGTCGACGGGAAGACCTGCACCACGCTCGCCCAGCAACCGCCAGGCTTCGCGGTCGAGGGCCCGGCGCACGGAAGCCGAGCGTTCGCGCACCCGGCCAGACCCATCGCCCAGGGCCGCGACCTCGCCCGCCAGTGCCATGAGACGGCGTGGCACGCTGGAGTCGGCAGGCACGAGCGTGGCATCCGCACTGCCGCTGCGACGGTCGGTCCAGACGGCGGCGATGGCGCCCTCGGGCAACGGAACGAAGCGGACGTGCCACGGGGTGCGGTCGGGAAGCGCACCGGCGGCCTGGTAGGGCCCACCAAGCCGACGCACATCCGCGAAGATCTCGTCGATGGGCTCGTCGAGCAGCTCATTTAGGTCGGACGCGCCCGCCACCGCTCCCGTCTGGCGCGCGAGCACGAGGCGACCGCCACGACGCAGCCATAGGGCCATGCCCGCCCCCACCCGCTCCAGCAGCTCGATGCCATGCCGCGCACCATAGGACTCCACCGCGAGCGCGAGTCCTTCAGATGCAGCAGAGCTGCCGACGTGCAGCCGAGTCACGGGTGCCATGCGGTTGCCAGTGATGTCGCCCGGCTCACCGCCCGGCCCACGCCATGGGCCTCCGGTCATGCCGTCCTCCAGTCACAGTTCCCCCCGGTCGCCGCATCCGGACGAGGAATCCACCCCGCACAGTAGCCGAGGATGAGCGGAACGGCGACTGCGATGCCTCGATATGGCCAGCGCACCCCGGCCATCAGAACATCCGCTTGCGCTTGCTGGACGACAGGATGCCCATGGCCTCCCGGTATTTGGCGACCGTCCGCCGAGCGATGGAGACGCCGTCGGCCTTGAGGAGCTTCGCGAGCGCACTGTCGGACAGGGGCTTCTTGGGGTTTTCTTCGCCGATGAGCTTCTTGATCTTCTGCTTGACTGCCGCCCCAGCGAGGTCTTCGCCCGAGTCACCGGTGATGGCGGCATTGAAGAAGTACTTGAGCTCGAAGATGCCATGCTTGGTCTGCACGTACTTGTTGGATGTGACACGAGACACGGTGGACTCGTGCACCCCGATCTGGTCGGCCACATCCCGCAGAATCATTGGACGCAGGTGCTCGGCACCGTGCTCGAAGAACTGCTGCTGCCGCTCGAGGATGGCGTTCATGACCTTGTGGATGGTGCGCTGGCGCTTGTAGATGCTCTTGATGAGAAAGTCCGCGGCGTCGAGCTTCTCCTTGATGTAGCGCCGGTCCTCGCGCCGAGAGCTCTTGTCTCGGAGCACCTGGCGGTAGAACCGACTCACCCGCAACCGCGGCAAGCCGTCCTCGTTCTGGAGAATCTGCCAACGGTCGCCAATCTTCACCACCACCACATCGGGGGTGATGTAGTGGTCTTCGTCGCCGGCAAACGGCAGGCCGGGCCGGGGGTCGAGCCGTCGAATCATGCGGTGGTATTCGATGACATCTTCGACGGTCTGGTCGAGCACCCGGGCGATGTTGGCGTAGTTGCGGCGCTCCAGGTCGCGGAGGTGGTCGCTCACGATGCGGGCGACGTTGAGGTCCTCCGGCCAGCGCAGCCTCGCCTGCACCGCGAGACACTCCGACAGGTCGAATGCGCCGCAGCCCACGGGGTCGAGGCGCATCACCTGTTGGCGCGCCCGCTCGATGGTGTCGTCGTCGGACCCCGACTCCTCGCGAAGCTGCTCCATCGTAGCGTCGAGATAGCCGCGGTGGTCGAGGTTGTGGACAATGACGTCGACCGCGGGCTCCAGCGCCCGATCGAAGTCCCGGATGGTTCCGATCTGCTCGAGGAGGTGCTCGGACAGGGTCGATGAGCGGGTGAGGTTGGTCTCGATGGGGGGCAGGTCGTCGTGCGGCGACGGCCCCGAGGCGCTCTTGCGGTCGCCAGCGTTGGCCTGGAAGCGCTCGAGGTAGGCCTCCCAGTCCACCTTGTCGCCGGCGTTCTCAGCGCCGTTGTTCTGCTCCACCACGTCGTTCTGCTGCGACTTCGCGCGCTCCATCAGCTCGCGACCGGCGTCCCCGAGCTCCTCACTGCGCGTGCCGGGAATCTCCTCGAGGGTGGGGTTTTCCACCATCTCGCGCTGCACTTCGGCGACCAGCTCCATGTGGTTGAGCTGGAGGAGCTTGATCGCCTGCCGCAGCTGCTGCGACATGTGCAGCGTCTGCACCTGCTTGTGGACGAGCTGAGGTCGAATGACCATCGACATGGGCGACATGGTCCGGGGCGGTCGCGCGGAGCACGTCCAGGCGAGGGCCCGGACCCGGTGACCCTTGCATTGTTGCCGACTGGCACAGGGATTGCAATACCCCCGCTGTCACCCGTCGTCACGAGCCTCGCGGTGCGCCAGGCTGGCCCGCACGAAGGCGTTGAACAGCGGATGCGGCTCGAGGGGGCGGCTCTTGAACTCGGGGTGGAACTGACAGGCCACGAAGTAGGGATGGTCGTCGAGCTCGACCATCTCGGCGAGGCGACCGTCTGGGGAGCGACCCACGATGGCCAGGCCGGCCGCCTCGAGCCGCTCGAAGTAGGCGGGGTTGACCTCGTAGCGGTGCCGGTGGCGCTCGCTGATTTCCCGGGCGCCGTAGATGCGGTGCGACTTCGACCCCTCGCGAAGGTGACAAGGGAAGGCGCCCAGGCGCATGGTGCCCCCCATGTCGGTGACCTGACGCTGGTCGTCCATCAGGTGGATGACGGTGTCGGGCGAGTCGGTGGTGAACTCGCGGCTGTCGGCGTCGCGAAGCCCGAGCACATGGCGGGCGTACTCGATGACCGCGAGCTGCATCCCGAGGCAGATTCCAAAGAAGGGACGGCGGTTCTCCCGGGCCCAGCGAATGGCCGCGATCTTGCCTTCGGCACCCCGCTCGCCGAAGCCACCGGGCACCAAGATGCCGTCGGCGTCGCCAAGGCGGGCACCGGGGTCTTCCGGGTCGAGCTCCTCGCTGCTTACAAAGTCGAGCTCGATGCGGGCCCGAGCAGCCACCGCACCGTGGAAGAGCGCCTCGTTGAGGGACTTGTAGGTGTCGGCCAGGTGGACGTACTTGCCCACGATGGCGACCTTCACCTCGCGGCGGCTGGACTGCCAACGCTCGATGAGGGCCTCCCACTTCTGGAGCTGGGCGCGCGCCGCCCAGATGCCCAGCTTGGTGAGGATGCGGTCGTCGAGGTCCTGCTCGTGGAGCACAAGGGGGAGCTGGTAGATGTTGTCGACATCGGGCGCAGCGATGACCGAGGCGAGCTCCACGTCGCAGAAGCGGCTGATCTTCTCGCGGATCTCCTTCGGCAGGTGGCGGTCGGCACGACACAGCAGGATGTCGGGCTGGATGCCCACCTCTCGAAGCTGCTTGACGCTGTGCTGCGTGGGCTTGGTCTTCAGCTCACCTGCGGTCTTGATGTGGGGGACGAGCGTGACGTGCATGTAGAGCACATTCTCGGGACCCACATCCAGCCGGAATTGGCGAATGGCCTCCAGGAAGGGCGTGGACTCGATGTCGCCGACGGTGCCGCCCACCTCGATGATGCCAAGGTCAGCGTCTTCCACGGCCGCCCACAGCAAGCGCTTGATCTCATCGGTGATGTGGGGAATCACCTGCACGGTGCGCCCGAGGTACTCGCCCGACCGCTCACGCTCGATGACATTGCGGTAGATGCGGCCTGTGGTGAAGTTGTTGCGCTGCGACACAGGAGTGCTCACAAAGCGCTCGTAGTGCCCCAGGTCGAGGTCGGTCTCCGCACCATCGTCGGTGACGAACACCTCGCCGTGCTGGTAGGGGCTCATCGTGCCGGGGTCGACGTTGATGTAGGGGTCCATCTTGACGTTGGTGACCCGCAGGCCACGCGCCTCGAGAACCGCGCCGATGGCAGCCGCGCTGAGGCCCTTTCCGAGAGAGGACAGGACGCCGCCCGTCACGAAGATGAACTTCTTGTGCATCAGTGCTCCATTCCGGTCGGCCGACCAACCGTGGAGGGAAGGAGAGAGGCTCTGGGTGGACCCCTGTGGACGGCACGGCACTCACACCACGCGCCCGGACACGCTTGTTGCGATTCAGAGGGGTCCGAAAGTGCGACACCCCCGCCGAGAGGCGAGGGTGTGGAGAGGCAGGCGGGCCAGAACTCAGCGCTTGGAGAACTGGAAGCGCTTGCGAGCGCCGGGCTGACCGTACTTCTTGCGCTCGACCTTACGGGCGTCGCGGGTGAGCAGGCCGTGACCCTTCAGGGTGCTGCGATGGTTGGGGTTCGCCTCGCAGAGCGCGCGGCTGATGCCCAGGCGAATCGCGCCGGCCTGACCGGTCTTTCCGCCACCACTGACCGTGATGAGGATGTCGAACGAGCTGCCCTCGCCCGTGATCTCGAGGGGGTAGCGAAGCACCAGCTTGGTGCTCTCGCGCTCGAAGTACACGTCGATGTCGCGCTTGTTGACGGTGATCCGGCCAGTGCCGGGCCGGAGGTAGACGCGGGCCGTGGAGGTCTTGCGCCGTCCAGTGCCGTAGAACTGCGTGATGTTGGCCATGGTCGGATCTCTCAGACGTAGTCGGGGAAGGGCTGCGGCTGCTGGGCGGCGTGGGGATGGGCGTCCCCGGCGTACACCTTCAGCTTGCTGTACATGTCGCGCGCGAGCTTGTTCTTGGGAAGCATCCGCTTCACCGCTGCCTGCAGGACGCGCTCGGGGTGAGCATCGAGCACCTGGCGGGCGGTGCGGCTGGTGAGGCCGCCGGCGTAGCCGCTGTAGCGGTGGTACTGCTTCTGGTCGAGCTTGCGACCGGTCAGCTTGATCTTGTCGGCGTTGACGACGACGACGAAGTCGCCGCAGTCGACATGCGGGGTGAAGGTGGGCTTGTGCTTGCCCCGCAGAACGCTGGCGATTCGCGTGGCGAGGCGCCCGAGGACCTGGTCGGCCGCATCGACGACGTACCAGTTGCGCTGGACGTCGGCGGGCCGGGCAATGGTCGAGCTCATGGAGACACCGGAGGGAATGAGAGAGTGCTTGTAGACGACGAGATGAGCGGTGCACCCAGCCTGGCTGGGAGTCGAGACCGCAGAAGATTCGGGGGCACCGAGGAGACCGGACACCCTCTCCACCGCGCTCCACAGGAGGGAAACGTGGCTGACAGGGATGGCTTCTCGAAGCCCATGCACCGGAGGGGAGTCGCTGTCACCGCTTCTTGTGGCCAAGGAGCTGGGAGACAGGGGACGAGCTCGTGAAGTGACGAGCCCGGACGGAAGACCGCCCTGGCGCAAACCCGGCCGTCATTAGCGTCTCGGCAAGCGCGCGTCAACAGACTCTGGACGCGGCATGCCGTCTCGGTGAAGACGCCACAAGAACGCCTCTGGCCGCAGGTGACTGTAGCGGTCTGCCCAGGCTGCCAAGGCGTCGGTGCGGGCCCGCTGGTCGGGGATGGACCAGGCCGCGGCCAGCTCCGACAGGGGCACCGACCGATGGGGGGCAGCCGTCCCCTGCCCTGGCGGACCACACAGCACGTCGACCGCTGCAAGGTCGCTCCCACAGCTGCCAGGGTCCCGCACCAGCCGAGCGAGCGCGTGCCACTCGCTGTCCCCTGCCGGGATGGGGCGCGCGGCCCTGTGCAAGGCGTCGAAGACATCGGCCACCGCACGAGCGTGGGCGTCGAGCCTGGCCCAGTCGCCGTCGTTCAGCCCGACCATGGGCATGCTTCGGTCGCGGTGGGTGGCCTGGAGGACCGTGACGAAGGGGTCGCCGCCCAGCAACGCGCGGGAGGCCGCCTCGGGGTCGGTGTGGCTCCAGCTTCGCAGGACGTGAACGTTGGTGGGGTCTTCCGCGTGCAGCTGCGCAAAGGCGGCACTGTCCACGGCACCTCCCGCCCGCCGGGTGCGAGCCTTCAACAATCGGGCTCCTCGGTCGGAGCGTCCGTCCAGGATCGGGTCCATCCTGTCGGGACGGTCGGACCGCAGCGCCACGGCCGCCTTGAGGAGGTCCCAGTCCGCCTGCAGCTCCGGTGGCACCCGACGGGCCAGCGCGAGGTCGAGGCCCGGGACCGCCTCCAGGCTCAATGCACCAGCCGCCACACACCACCCAGGCCCGAAGGGCGGAGGGCCGTCGGGCTGGATCCCAGCGGGTCGGACCGGGTCAGCGTCTTCGATGCAGCGGATGCGCAGCGCATGGTCGCCACGGCCCACCCGCTCGTAGGTCTCGGCCGCCTGCCGCCAGGCGCCCACCGCGTCGAGCCAGTCCGCATGCGCTGCAGCAACGGCGCTCGCTTGGACGTCACACTGCGCGAGAATGACCTCGGCACGAACGTAGTCACGAAGCTGAAGCGCGCTTCTCGCCCCGAGCGTGCAGGCGACGGGATGTCCGGGCCAGGCCTGCAAGAGGGCCTCCGCGGCCGGCAGGCGGACGGGTGGAGGCTCCCGTTCAACGTCTTGGAGTGTGAGCCACGCCCGCCAGGCCCCGGTGACGTCGTCTCCTGGGTCGTCCGCCAGGAATGCAGCCAAGGGGTGCTCCGGCGCGGTCTGTCGGGCCCAGGCGACCGCCAGCTCGAGCTGGGTCGCCTCACCGAGGGCCGGTGGGAGAGCGCCCCCCGAGACCCGCCCGATGGACGCCACCAACAACACGGAGTCCGCGCCCGCCCAGCTCGAGTTGCGCAGGCTGTTGAGGGTCGGCACCTCGCCGATGCCGCGACCGTCGACGGCGGGCTTGAGGTCGCCAAACCATCTCTCCTTCAAGGCGTCGACGGCCGCAGGACGGTCCACCGATGCCTCCGGAGAGTGGCAAGCGATGGCGCCCGCGAGCAGCACAGCTGGCCTCACCCCGAGTCCCAGGGCGGCCGTCCCACCAACCAGGACAAGGCCGGCGCGAAGTGGACGCGCTCCAGGCACAGTCCGTGGGCAGGTGCTGTACGCGCCCCTTTGGACCGGTCGCGGGAGGCCAGGACGTCCGCCATCCAGCTCGCCGGGCGCCGGCCCAGTCCCACTTCGGCCAGACACCCGACCATGATGCGCACCTGGTGGCGCAAGAAGGCCTCCCCGTCGACCACCACACGCACCTCATCCCGCACCCGGGACACGGTCACCGACCGGACGCGCCGGTTGGGATGGGCCGCCGTACAGCCGCTGGCGCGGAAGCTCGTGAAGTCGTGCAGCCCCACCAGCGCATGGGCGGCCGCCTGCATCGCGTCGATGTCGAGGCGGCGGCGAACGTGCCAGCTCACTCCCGCTCGGAAGGGACACTTCACGGGGCGGTTGAGCAGCCGGTATCGGTAGGTCTTGCCTGCATTGCGCCGGCGTGGGTCGAAGCTGGCGTCGGTCGGCGACAAGGCCAGACAGGCGATGTCGGGGGGAAGCAGCCCGTTCAAGCCGCGAAGCAGGGCCTGTGGGGTGCGGCGAGCCGGCACGTCGAAGGCCACCACCTGAGCCTCAGCATGCACCCCCGCGTCCAGGCGTCCAGCCGCGCGCACCACCACACGCTCGACATCCATGATGCGCGACACCGCGTGTTCGACCGCGCCCTGCACGGTGGGGACATCCGGCTGAAGCTGCCAGCCCCCGTAGGCGTCCCCCCGCCAGGCCAGCAGCACGCGTGCGGCATCCATTGGGAGACGGACCCGGAGTCAGTAGTCGAACTTGAGGCCCAGGGCCGCCACCGAACCCGAGTAGTACAGCCCCTCATCGGGGTCGCCGACCTGCTGGCTGCGGTAGCTGAACGTGAGGTAGGTGTCGTCGATCCCGGTGCGCACGCGCAGCTTGCTGGCGGCGCTGGGGTCCATCCGGTCGAGCAGGAGCTGCAGGCCGGCATTCCAGCTCCAGCCGGTCTTCATTCCGCTGATGGTGCCGCTGCCGTAGGGCTCCTGCT
>Ga0213840_1000835_pt1 | contig 32797 bp, 29 predicted proteins | sample SWPATP22_FD_160132 | JGI IMG/M metagenome (GOLD analysis project Ga0213840, IMG submission 160132) | Coastal seawater microbial communities from Marineland, Florida, United States - SWPA TP2 #2 | ecosystem: Environmental > Aquatic > Marine > Coastal | place: USA: Florida | collected 2016-08-14 | reverse complement strand
TCTTTTTCAGTATTCACGACAAGTTGTACGCGAATACCGTCGTATTTATTTTCTATCTGCCAGGTATTGGGTAAAAAGCTGTCGATGTCGCTTTCTTCAATAGGGTGAGAAAGCATAACCGGGTGAAAGGTCACCGCATTGCGAATATCTGGTTTGTCTGCTTTGCCCTCTAACCATTGAAGTAGTTCGGTGTAGGGCGGTTCAACCGCATGCCACAGCGTTTCTATTTCCTTAATATCTTTACTGCCAAAGTCAGCCAAAATTTGCTTTATTGAACGTGCTGAAACCCCAATTCTTAGCCCTCTAGTACCCAACTTTAATAGCGCCCAGCGTTGCGATGGCGTCATCATAGTGAGGTATGTCGCTAGTGTTTCAGACACCTTCTGTTTACTTACAGTAGAGAAAGTATCAACAATGCTGCTTAACGATGGCAACTCAGTTACAGGTTCACTGTCGGGCCAAAGATGAGCGACAGTTTCGCTAACTTCGCCCACGTAGTCATAGCTCATGGCAAACAGCTCGGGGTCAGTGCGTTCGGTAATCAACTTTTTCACCGTGTTACGTTTAAAAAAGTCGAACTTTAGGGTGCCCGCCATTGCCGCGATGGCCCAACCCCTATCTGGGTCTGGCGAGTTGGCAATGTAATCGGCGATAAGCTTAGCTTTGGCTTTGGTACCCGATGTGAAATACAGTTGTTCAAGTAAGTGGCTAAAGGCTTCCACTAGTCACCCCCTTGTTCATCTTCATCGTAGCCTACCAAGGAAAGTGCTCGTGCTTTGAAGCCCATCTTTTGTGCCTGATACATTAATGCGTCTTCTCGGCCATGTGTTACCCACACTTCTTTGGGGGCCACTTCTTCAATGGTTTGAAGTAGTTCGGGCCAGTCACAGTGGTCAGAAATAATGAGCGGTAACTCGGCGTTACGTTGTTTTGCTCGAGCGCGTATCTGCATCCAGCCCGAGGCCATTACCGTACGCACATTAGGCAAACTGCGCGACCACCTGTCGGCAAGCGCCGAGGGCGGTGCAATGATAATTTCCCCTGCCAATAACTTTTTGTCAGACACCTCTGAAACCGGGATAAGAGCTCCCAAATCAATGCCAAACTGCTGATACAGTTCGCACAGTTTTAATTGAGCGCCATGTAGGTAAATGGGTTTGGTGTAGCCCGCATCTCGCAGGGCAATGATAACGCGCTGACATTTACCTAATGCATAGGCTCCCACCAAATGGCAGCGTTCAGGAAATACGCGAAGCGAATGAAGTAATTTATCTATTTCATCTTCTATTGGCGGATGGGTAAACACTGGCAAACCAAAGGTTGCTTCAGTAATTAATACGTCACAAGGTACCACTTTAAACGGTGGGCAGGTGGGATCGTGGCGTCGCTTATAATCGCCAGATACTACAACGCGGTAGCCGCCGTACTCGATAAGAATTTGGGTAGAGCCTAAAATATGCCCTGCAGGGTAAAAGGTAACTGAAACATCGTTAAAGGTAATAGATTCACCCAGCGAAATAGTATGCTGATTTACCGCCATATCTTCACCGTAACGGGTTTGCATAATAGCCAGGGTTTCTGGGCTGGCGTAAACCGTATTGTGACCAGCGCGCGCATGGTCTGCATGACCATGGGTGACTAATGCAACATCCACTTCTGACATAGGGTCGATGTAAAAATCACCGGGTTCACAATAAAGGCCTATGTCATTAATTTTTAACCACGTAGATGGATGCACTGCAGATGTCGCTCCTTTGTTAAGCTATGCAATGAATACGTGTTTAGTGCTTAAATTCGACCAACTCTGATTTATAAACTTTCCGCTCATTACAACGTATAACGCTGTAAAAAATGCATGAGTATTCAATGACACCACTGCCTTCAGTCTTCGCTGATTGGTTCGCACAAAAAGGTTGGCAGCTGCGCGATTACCAGCGCGATATGCTAATAAAAAAAGACCAACATGCCTGTACGCTGTTAATTGCGCCTACGGGGGCGGGTAAAACCTTATCTGGGTTTCTGCCAAGCCTGGTTGAGCTAGAAGAAACACTGCGCGACACTGAGTTTAAAGGCCTGCATACCTTATACATTTCACCGTTAAAAGCCCTTACTCAAGATATTCACCGCAATTTATTGCAGCCTATTGAAGAGATGGGGCTGCCGATAACAGCAGAAACCCGTACAGGCGATACGCCGTCACACAAACGCCAGCGTCAGCGAAAGAAGCCGCCACATATACTGCTTACTACCCCTGAATCGCTCATGCTTATGTTGAGCTATGCCGACGCCGACAAACTGTTTGGAAAACTTCAGCGCGTGCTCATTGACGAAACGCACAGTTTAATGGCAAATAAACGGGGTGACTTTCTATCGCTTGCGTTAGCGCGGCTAAACGTATTATCACCTAGCTTAAAGCGAGTTGGCCTGTCGGCTACAGTTGCGTTTCCCGAAACATTAGGCGCGTGGCTAGCGGGAAGCGACGGTGAAGCGCATATCGTAAAAGTAAAAGCGGGTGAAAAGCCAAAGGTAGATATGTTGCATTCAAAAGCACGCATGCCTTTTGGTGGCTTTATGGCGCGATATGCCATTGACGACATCTACCAAGCAATAGAGCAAGCGCAAACTACGCTAGTGTTTGTGAATACTCGCGCCCAGTCAGAGCTGCTATTCCAAATGCTTTGGGAGGCAAATAAAGCAGCCTTACCTATCGCGCTGTATCACGGCAGTTTAAGTAAAGAGCAGCGTAGAAAAACAGAAGCTATGATGGCAAGTGGTATGCTTCGGGCTGTGGTATGTACGTCGGCGTTAGAGCTAGGTATAGACTGGGGTGACGTAGACAAAGTCATTCAGGTAGGGGCACCCAAAGGTGTTAGCCGATTATTACAACGTATAGGGCGGGCAAACCATAGACTTGACGAGCCAAGCGAAGCGCTTTTGATACCTGCTAATCGATTTGAAGCCTTGGAATGTCAGGCGGCTATCACAGCAATTGAAAAAGGCGAATTAGACGGTGAGTCTCCTCAGCCTGGCGCACTAGATATTATTCCGCAGTTCATCCTAAATTGCTTATGCAGTAACGCCGATACCCCTGATACCCTTTACCAACAAATACTGCAGGCAACGCCGTATCAAGCGCTTGACCCAAGTGACTTTGAAAAGTTATGGCAGTTTACTCTTGATGGCGGTAGCGCGTTAAACGCGTATGAACGATATCAGCGACTTACTCAAAATGACGATGGTACATTCTCTCCCGCCAATCGCCACGTGATTCAGCGTCATCGACAAAACATAGGCACCATTGTTGAAGCGGGTAGGTTAAAAGTAAAACGTATTAGGCGTGGTAATCAGGGTAAAATTATTGGTGAGGTAGAAGAGTATTTTGCGCAGCAGTTAACGCCGGGCGATACCTTTTACTTTGCTGGCGAGGTGCTTAAATATGAAGCTATTAGAGATATGCAGCTTCACGCAAAGCCTGCCAAGGCGAAAGAGCCGAAAATACCCAGCTATGCGGGTGGACAGATGCCATTGTCTACCTATCTAGCTGACGGTGTTCGAGACATACTAGCAATGCGTTCATCGTGGCGTTCGTTACCCAGCCAAGTTCAAGAATGGTTGACCTTGCAGCAGGCGTTTTCATCGCTGCCTGAGCCAGGCAGAGTATTAGTAGAACAGTTCCCTTTTAGACAGGCGTATTACACACTGTATTACACCTTTGATGGTCGTAAAGCTAACCAAACGCTGGGAATGCTACTTACAAGGCGCATGGAAAAAATGGGTATTAAGCCATTAAGCTTTAGTGTTACCGACTATGGCTTATCAATAGCGTCGGTTAACACGGTGTCGCCAGAACAGTTACAGCGATTATTTCAGCCTGATATTTTGGGTGACGAACTTGAAGATTGGATGCTACAGGCGCCAATGCTTAAACGCTCATTTAGGCAGGTGGCGGTGGTAAGTGGTTTAACTGAGCAGCGCTATCATGCCAGTCAGAAAACCATGAAGCAGGTAACGTTCTCTACCGACTTAATCTACGACACACTGCGCGAGCACGACCCAGATCATATTTTGCTGAAGGTAGCCAGGGCTGATGCCGAGCGTGAACTGCTTGATTTAAAACGCTTGGCAAACTTATTAATACGCTATGTAGATAGCGCAATGTTGGTGAATTTAGAAAAGCCTTCACCCATGGCTATTCCCATCGTGTTAGATGTGCGCAGCGAACAAGTAAAAGGGGCGGGTGCACAAGCCATTATTGAACAGGCAAACTTGTATGCGGAAGCCGAAAGCATGTTAGACGAAGTAAGGGCGTTACTGTCGGGCAATTATGATAGTAATAGTGGCGACAGCAGTAAAAACAGGCCTACAACCACGCCCGACATTGGAAAAACGGAATAAAATTTGGCTATAAGTGACACATGGCTTACCCAGCAGTTAGGGCGTAGGCAACTGAGCATTACCAAATTCGCAGATTATCTATGGGTGCTAGACGCTCGAGGTGTAGCGTATTTACCTGCGTGTGACTGGCTGGTGGTATCAGACCTACACTTAGAAAAAGGAAGCTTTCTGCGAAGCTATGGCAACCCTTTACCAAGCGTAGATTCTACCGCCACATTACAGCGTTTATCACGCATTATTGACGACTATAACCCTACCCGAGTTATCAGTTTAGGTGACAGTTTTCACGATAAACACAGCATGTCGAGAATGACAGAGCACGACCATACATACTTATGTGATTTGGTAAATCGCGTTAACGAATGGGTATGGGTTGAAGGCAACCACGACCCTGATTTACCTGAGGGCATACCGGGTACACCATGCTTTGAAATTGTTTTAGACAACATGGTATTTCGACACGAGCCTGAATTACCTGAGCCTAAAGCGCAAGTAATTGGTCACTTTCACCCTAAAATGCGCACCGCTATCAAACGACGCCGATTTTCTGGGAAATGTTTTGTAAACAACGAAAGCCTTTTTATTATGCCCGCTTTTGGGCAGTTCACCGGCGGTCTGGATATTGATGATGACGTGTTAAAAACCCTTATTTCACCGTCAAAACGTGATGCTTTTATGCTGTGCGATAGCATTATTTTTAAGGTGAAATAATGGGGTAAGGCAGCGGGTATTAAGAGTATCTATTATTCGTAAATACACTATTAAGAATATTTACGCCGCTGCGCTTATTGCGAGTTTGTGTAGCTTGTTAAAGCGCTTTACGCTTCCTGCTCGCACTTCATTTCAAGTTTTGAATAGGCGATTACAGGCTGTAAGGCAATGTTACTTTTACTTGGTTGAAAGTCTCTTTTCTGTAAACTTTTTTCTACCAGGCGCTGAAGTGCAGCATCTGTATTTGCTTCAATAATTTCTACATTAAAAACATCGCCATTAGAGTCAATTAAATACTTGGCTTTCACAATTATGTTTTGCTCTGCGCAAGATTCCTTCTGCTCGTAAGTTAAATATTTTAGTGGCTGTTCGTTGTTTGTTGATACCCAGTAATTACTTACGCTGTCTGGTTTAGCGAGCGGTTCAGAAGTAAGGTAGGGCGCAGAGCCTTTAGTTGCGCACGCGCCTAAAAATACTGATAAAACGAGAGGTAAATACAATTTGCGCATAAAAAATCCTTTTATTGCTGATACTTGTTATCGCTGATTAGTGCTTTTTAAAAAGCGCCCAGACGTTATCAAAGATCAGATTACCGTGCAATGCTAGCCCGACCAATTAAGCGCTTACAGCAAGTCATTATGATTCTTGTCGAAGCTTAAAACGACCGCAGTAAAAATAACGTTTCACCCAAACAAAAAAATGGGACCGCTTTGGTCCCATTTTTGTTTTTAGTCGCGCCAGCGCTTTGTAAGATCGTCGTATGCGTCGATGCGGCGGTCACGGAAATAGGGCCAGATGCGTTTTACTTTTTCTGTGCGTTCCATGTCTAGTTCTACCGATAGCGTTGTTTCGCCATCTGCTTCGGCTTTTGCCAATATTTCACCCTGAGGGCCTGCAATAAAGCTTTGCCCCCAGAATTGAATACCTGGGTCGCCGTCAACAGGTGATGCTTCAAAACCTGTACGGTTAGCTACAATTACCGGCACCGAGTTTGCCACTGCGTGCGCGCGCTGAATGGTCTCCCAAGCGCCGTGCTGGCGAGCTCGCTCGTCATCAGTGTCGGTTAAATCCCATCCAATTGCCGTTGGGTAAAACAATAAGTCGGCGCCTGCCATCGCCATAAGACGTGCGGCTTCGGGATACCATTGGTCCCAACATACCAACACTCCAAGCTTGCCCACGCTAGTTTCAATGGGTGTAAAGCCCATATCGCCCGGCGTGAAATAGAACTTCTCGTAAAAGCCCGGGTCGTCTGGAATATGCATTTTGCGATATTTACCCGCAATTTCTTTGCTTCTATCAAATACAACAGCGGTATTGTGATAAAGCCCTGAGCCACGTTTTTCAAAAAGTGACGTCACTAATACAATGTTGTGCTTTTCTGCAAGCTCACCAAAAAACTCAGTGGCTGGGCCTGGAATAGACTCGGCTAGGTCAAAAGCATCCGTATCTTCCTGCTGACAGAAATAAAGCGTGCTATGCAACTCTTGCAACAAAATACACTCGCAGCCTTCGGCTGCTAACTTCGCAATTTGATCGGCACTCTTATTCCAGTTCGTTACCTTATCGTTATCGGCAACGGCCTGCTGAACAAGACCAACTTTTAGTTTAGTTGGGCGCATGTAGTGTCACTCCTTTATCTAAGGTGGCAATAATCGATTCTTTCAGCGTATTTGTGGGTACTTGCATAGAAATACAATGCAAACTGCCATATTGTTTAACCAGCACGCTGCAGTCGATAGGTTCGACGATATGATTTGGATGCGCCTTTTGTACAACTCGTATCGCTTCCGCGTCTTCGTGCTCACCGTAAACTGGCAGTAGAATCGCGTTGTTGCATATTAGGTAATTGGCGTATGACGCAGGTAGCCTATCGCCCTCTTCGTTTTCAATATAAGGCAAAGGTAAATGAAATTGTGCGTGCTCGGGTAATTCAAGCGCACATTCATCGCATAGCGCCTTAAGCCCTTCATAATGACTATCATGTGGGCGGTTGTTGCACGCTTGAATAACTAAGCCTTTATTTGGTGTAAAGCGCACTAGCGTGTCGATATGACCATCAGTGTCATCACCCTCTAAGTGCCCATGCTGCAGTACCGTCACTTTTCTGCAGCCAAGCATGTCTTTGAAGGCGTCGGCATAAGCGCTTAACGACATATCATCATTGCGCTCAGGATTAAGCAAACACTGGGCAGTGCTTAACAAGTGACCTTCTTCGTCAATTTCAAGTGCGCCACCTTCTGCAACCACAGGACTGCTGCGTAGTACAGCCTTACAAAGTGCAGCAAGGTAACGTTGGTTGGCTAAGTTATCTTCGCTAGCATCAAACTTGTTGCCCCAGCCATTAAAACGGAATTCTACAGGCGAGCCGTTGCCATCGGCGTCTTTGCACGTAATAAAGCCATAGTCACGCATCCACGTGTCGTTATACGACGCAGGAATAATAAGTACCTTAGCGTTTTCAGGAAGCAGCGCTTTTAGGCTTTCTATATCTTCGGGTGCGCACAGCATAATAACGCCTGCGTTATTGCGATTAATCGCCGAGACTACGTTTATATATGTAGCTCTTGCGTCGTCTAGCCAAGGAGCCCAATCTGTTTTTGCATGTGGCCACGCCAACATCACTGCGTCGATATCGTGCCACTCAGGCGCCATTGTGCGGTTGCCTAGCATAGTAATATTCCAACAAACTTAATGAAGTAATAAAGCGTAGATTATAACGAGGGCATTGCACGCAACCAAGAAAAGTCGTGATGAAATTAAATGGCGGTGACGATTACCGCTAGTGCTTAACAGTGCGTTGTTTAAGCACTAGCGATTATCAAAGAGGCTTTTAGTTTGTATTTGCTACAACGGCGGACTGTTTTAGGTGCTTATCGAGAAACTTGATAAGCGCATGATAATACACCGCTGCATTTGCAGTATAATGGAAGCCGTGCCCAACATCGTCTAATACCATCCACTCGTGCTCGATACCGCTGTCTTTCATGGCAAAGTGCAATCGATATGCATGTTCTATATCAACAACAGTATCGTCGGTGCCATGCGCAATAAACACAGGCTTAGTGATCTTTTTGTATTGATATAGCGGCGAATAGCTAAAGAGCTGCTCTTGCTGCGTTGTAGGATCACCCATAATATCGGTAAGCGCGCGAACGGTGTCGTCATCTTGTAAGTCGCTGCGTTGGAAGCGAAGCGCAAGGTCGGTAACGCCTGCAAATGATGCAGCACACTCATACAACTCAGGCGAGCGAATTATACTGTAAAGCGCGGAGTAACCACCGTAGCTACCACCAATAATACAGACTTTGTCTTTATTTACAGGGTAGTTGTCTTTGGTGTGTTGAAGCGCAAGTTCTATGTCATCTTCAATTAACCGTCCCCACTGCTGCATGCCTTGCTTCAAGAAGCTCTTACCGTAACCGTATGAGCCGCGATAGTTTACCTGTAACGTGGCATAACCTGCGTCTACCAACACCTGTATGTTGCCTGAGTAATGTCGCGAGTCGCTTATCCCAATGGGGCCACCGTGAGGAATAACGACTAATGGTGGATTTTCTACATCAGGTATGGTTAGAAAAGCTTCTAACGTGACGCCGTCTTCGGTTACTAGTTGCAATAACTTGGTTTTTGCTAGGTTCTTTTCGTTAAGCCAAGGGTACAACTCAACAAGCGGCACAAACGCATCTTTTTGTCGGTTGTAATAAAACGTTTTGCCGGGGTTAGCACTGTCGTCGGCAACAAAAATCATATTATCGCCACTTGCATCCATACCTATAGCATATACGCCGTCAATATCGTTTGTGCTTTTCAAGCGTGAGGCAAGTTTGCTGTAGTCATCTGAAAAGTAAACTTGTTTAGTCATACCTTTTTCAACGAATGAAACACCAATAACATCTTTTGTTTCAGGGTGCGTAATTGCGCCGGTTAAATCATAGGCATCATGCTCAAAAACCGTATCAGTAAAGCTCATTTGCTCTATGTTAAAGCGCTTTAGCTTTATCTTGTCGCTATTGTGATTGGTAAGTACAAGTAGCTCTGTACCCTCTTCGTTGCCACCTACCACACTAAGGTGGTCGTTGACGTTCGTTGTGAACACCTTTTTATACCGATACTTGCGGGGCTTCGAGCCTGTGCGGGCAAACAGTTCTGTTACTTGACCAACTTCACGTGTTCCAGCTAAGCGCCAGCCTCTGGCATCAAAAATCCATTCATGTAATTTTGGCCCGCTTTTATTCAGTCTTAGTTTTTTTCTGAAATCACTTCTCGTGATTTTTTTACTAATGTCGAGCTTAAACAAGTCTACGTGGTAATCGTAGTCTTCATTGGGCTCAAAACTAGCGTAAATTGCTTTAGTGGGCTGATTTGGCAGTGTATCTACCCAGTAACCATTTTGTTTTATAAATGACAATCTAAACGCGGGGCTTCCTTCAGGTGTACGGTCTGCAAACTCCACTAAGACATATCGATGGAAGCGATCGTTGGAATGCTGACGTAGCGAAAGAAAATTATCAGATAGCCACTTCATTTCGTAAATTTTATTAAAGTGATTTTCCCAAGACATTATGCCGTTGCGATGGTTTACCTGCTGTTGAGCACGTTGAAAGGTAATAGGCTCATCGGCTTTCATATTTACCAAATCGTAAATGATTAGGTCGTAGGTGCGTAGCTTTGGCTCTATGAAAGCAACGGCCGTACCTGAAGGATTAACCGTGAAAAGCTTGTACTTAGCGCCCCTGAAAAAGTCTTTTAGTTTTGCTTGCTCTTCTGTCAGTGTTGCTGCTTGTGCTATTGAAGTAACGCCTGATAGTGCAAGGATGAAAGCGAGCGTCAATGATGTTAAAAGCTTCATTATTCCGCTCCTTCTTTCTTAGCATGCGATTGGTAAAAGCCAATGTAATGATCATTCGGATAGATGCCGTTGACCAATGGATATTGCTCTAGATACGGCGAGCGGTCTTGTTCAAGTATCTTAAGAATAATGGAGGTTCTATTGAGCAACCGTGTACGCATGGTCATGCCCATTTTATCAATCATTAACAGGCCCGCGTAATTTAGCTTGCCTGCTTGAACCGTAAATGAAAGATCTTGATCAGTTATGTCGTAATATATTTTTAGAATATTGCCTTGAGCAACAGAGCCAGTGCGCTCGTATATTTCACTCCACGTGTAGGTACCCGCAGGGAGTTTCATTACTTCAATGTGTTGTTCATAGTTTAGCGGCCCAAACTTGTGACTGTTCATTAAGCCACTGCCTTCAAGCACTATATTTTCAGAATAACCTTTTGAGTAAATGGCGATGACAGCATAACCTTCATCATCAGCAAGGGGAGGGATTTCAGTGTCTGCAAATAGGGGCGCAGACAAGAAGAGGAGTAAATAAATAGCGAAAGCTTTCACGTATCTCATTCCTTTGATTTATTGTTATTTTAGGTGCGATAAATTACTTGCTGTCGACTAAATATTCAACTCCACGTGTTAAATTTAATAATACCTCGAGAATGCTATTTTAAATGCCGTCCGCCGTTTAGGTGCAGGGTTTGACCAGTTACATAGTCGCTTTCAAGTAAAAAGTGCATGGCTTTTACGGCCTCTTGTGCACCGGGAACCGTTTGTAGAAGTGATTTTTTAATTGCTTTTTCTTTGTATTCTTCTGAGTCGTGTTCGTTGAACATTAGCAGCGCCGGTGCAATGCTATTTACTTTCACACTAGGTGCTAATTTCTTTGCAAAAGAAAGCGTTAAGTTGTGCAGTGCTGCTTTACTTGCCGCATAAGCCGTATGTTTTTCACTTCCTGTTTCTTGTACGTAGTCTGTCATGTGAATGATATCTGCGCCTTCAGGGCAACGAAGCAGCGCATCTTCCAAAGCGAGATTTATTCTATAAGGCGCAATGGCATGTATGGTCATCATGCGTGTAATAAGCCCATGTTTATCGTTACTGTCTATTTCTTGTGCCCAATCAGAAGCATTGTGAATAATGGCGCGATAGGTATTACTGATTGCCTTAATCTCATCAATTGCTCGATCAATAGCCGCCTCAGTGCTAAAATCCGCGCATATAACCGTTGCGCCTTTTTCTTTAAGTTTCGCAACTGAAGGTTTGTTGGTTCGGTAAGTAACAACCACATTTTGATGATTGTCGAGCAAGCTTTCTGCCATGGCTAAACCTAATCGTTGGCTTGCGCCTGTAATTAGTATGGGTGCGCTCAAGATGATTTCCTTCATTAAATTAACGGTTTATGTGATTTTGTGCCGAGTGCACGATTGGTAGCAACGACGTTAAATAAAAGTTTTGTTGCCGTGTAATGGATCTGTAACGACTTGGTAATCGTAGAAGATCAAAAAAGAAGTAACAACGGAAAAACACATGTTAGCAAAAGAAGCGGTAATTGTGCGTGATGCACTAGACCCCTCTATTTCAGAGTCTGCACAACGCGTACGTGATGCCTTAGAAGCTAAAGGTCTTGAAACGCCTATGGTGGAAAATGGCTTGTCAGACGAGCAGAAGCGCAAGCGCATTGAAAGTGCCATGCGTGATGTTATGGAAACGCTTGGCTTAGATCTGGCGGATGATAGTTTGTGCGACACGCCAAACCGAATTGCAAAGATGTATGTGAATGAGGTCTTCAGCGGCCTTGATTATCTGAAATTTCCGAAAATAACAGCCATTGAAAACAAGATGCAAATCGACCAGCCCGTGCAGGTAAGTGACATCAGCCTTACTAGCACATGCGAGCATCACTTTGTGACAATCGATGGCGTTGCAACTGTGTCTTATATTCCAAAAGATACGGTTATTGGTTTATCTAAAATAAACCGCCTTGTAGGTTTCTTTGCGCAGCGTCCGCAGGTACAAGAGCGTCTAACGCAACAGGTGTTGGTAGCGCTTCAAACATTGACAAATACGGAAGATGTTGCCGTAAGCATTAACGCCACGCACTACTGTGTTAAAGCGCGTGGTATTCGCGATACGAATTCGTACACTAAGACATCGGCGCTTGGCGGTCGATTCCTTACAGACGCAGATCTCAAACGAGAGTTCTTCGCGAAATAGTTTTTTACTAAGTATCAATAGTGTTTGAGAATATTCGATTGCAAAAAAGCCGCTCACAGAGCGGCTTTTTTATTCCTGTAGAATCGTTTTTTAAACGCACCCTTTTACGCACCGCGGCGTTTCATTTTTCCGCTTCTAAAGATTCGATAATTAAGTTTATTTTTCCGCCAATACCGTTTGCAGGCGTTAACCCCAGCACTTTTTGGCAGCAGTCGCACGACGTTTCCTGCTCATGATACATATCTCGTATTGCCGTGCGTTCAAAATTATTTATTGCCCCGCAGTAGGGGCACATATACTCCAAAGCATCACTACTTTGCATAGTCTTATCCATTGCTTGTTTACATTTCCGTATGACTCAGCGTCTTAGCCGTATCTATTTTGTCAGGAGCGCACGGTCGAACGTAATGAAACGTGTTGCGAGCTAGCTAAATACAAAACACCAAAGCAACTCGATTCGCTTACTTTAAGTATAGTGGGTATTTACATTACTGCTGATAAATACAGTAAAAATTTGATAAGTAATTGGAAGACTTAGAATTTAACTTTTTGTTTATTTTTTGAACTGTAAAGTTGTGCCAAATTCAGCGGTGAAAAACAGAGAATAAGTGCTGTTTATGCAGACTAAATACAACGTAAACAGCACCACAAAAGCATTATTTTACATGAAGCCACATTTGCTGATAGGGCGCTAAACTGATGGATGCACTCTTACCGTTAACCCGTGAACTGGTTAAAAGGTCATCGCAATCCTGAAGATGAACTGCATTTAAAATTGCGCCGTTTACCTGCTGTTGGTGCTCACTAAAATTGCACAAAACCAATAATTTTTCGCCCTGTTGCCCTTCACGAAGAAATGCAAAGCAATGCTGATTTCCCGACTCGAGAATGTGTGTTTTGGCGTGCCCAAAAATCGAATTCGACTTTCTTATATTCAGCATGTGCTGAAGACCTTGAAACACATCAATGCTGGCTTTTTCTTGAAGGGTTTTTGCGTGTTCTGGTGCAAGTGCCAACGCGGTATCGCTTTGCGTAACGGCAATGCGATTCACCCAACGATCGTCGTGTTTTTTAGCATCGTCATTACGGTAGCTGTAGTCATTTAGTTTGGCAATCTCGTCACTAGAATACAGCAGCGGAATGCCACCAATGCTAAACGTTATACCGTAAAGCAGCAACATGCGTTTAACCGCTTCATCAATTGCCGCTTTATTGTTATTTTTCAGCGCATCCTCAAGACCGCATAATGATGCAAGCGAGCCGCATACTCGACAATCACCGTTTGAAGGATTCTCGGCAAAAGGCACACCGTTGGCAAAACTTCCGCTAAATCGACCCGTGTAAAACTGGTTTAAGAAATAACGATGATCAAATGAATTGATGCCAAGTTCTTGCGCCACCGCATCATCGAAAGTCCAGCCAATGTCATCGTGACAGCGAACATAGTTAACCCATGTGCATTCATCAGAAATTGGAAAACTTTTCTTCATTGAACGCGTTAATAGGCGAGTTTTGCGGGTTGCCAAAGAGTTCCACAACAATGCCATCAACAACGGGTTATAAGATAACTGACACTCGTCTTTATCGATGTACTTTACCACTTCGTCAGGGTGCACAATGGCTTCTGACTTAAACACCACTGCTGGAGCGGCTATTTGAAGACAGCTGTTAAAGGCTTGTATTAGCACATGTGCTTTGTCTTGGTTTTCGCAATTAGTGCCAAGTTCTTTCCATATAAAAGCAAGTGCATCTAAGCGCAGTGCTGCACAACCGATATTAGCGAGAAACAGCATTTCTGCCGTAATGGCGTTGAACACCTCTGGATTGCTGTAATTCAAATCCCACTGAAAACTGTTAAATGTGGTCCATACCCATTTCTCCATGGTTTCGTTGTAGGTGAAGCTTCCTCGACGAACCTGTGGAAATATCTCTCTTAACGTTTGCTCATATTGATCGGGTAAGGTCCTGTCATCAAACAGGTAGTAATAATTTTGGTATTGTTCATCACCTGCGAGGGCAGCTTTAGCCCATCGGTGCTCATCTGAAGTGTGATTGAACACAAAATCCAGTACCAAATTAATCCCTTCTTTCTGCAGGGCAGTCGCAAGCTGCTCAAGCTGTTTGATAGTACCAAGCGCTGGATTAACTTTGCGATAATCACTTACAGCGTAACCGCCATCACTGTCGCCTTTTGGTGAATCATATAGCGGCATTAAATGCAGATAAGTTATGCCTAGAGCTTTGTAGTAGGGAATACGGTTGTGAAGGTCTTTAAGCGTTGGACCCATTAAATCCACATAGGCGGCCATACCCACTTGGCTTTCATCGCGATACCACAACGGGTTTTTGAGTCGGCTAACATCTAGCGCTTTTAGCGCTGGCTTACGGTTTTTTATGCCATCTTTAAGAATGCCGACAAGCTGGTGTAGGTGGAAATAGCAATCGTATTGATGACCATACACGTGTGTGTACTTTTGAAACAACGTGGGAAAATGCGCTTTTAATCGGCGCGTAAATAACGCTGCATCTTTCTTTGAAAGATCAGATAAATCCGTAGAAGCCAATATACGGTTTAAACAAACGTTACTGTCGGCAGCATAATTCATAAGTTACTCGCAATCGCTTGACCACCAAGCGGTTATGGCTTTTAAAAGACACAAACAATTTTTGTTGGTCTTAAGCATATGTTAACAACTATTAACAATTATCTTAAACGATTAAGCTTGAGGTGCAAATATTTTCCTTCATAAATTTTAAAAAACAGGTCTACATGCGCGAAGTTGCATCTAAACAGCACAATGCAAATGCTTGTCATGTTTCAAAAATTGTATTTAAGAAAGGCCGTGTGGGCAAAAAAAGCATGTGGTTGAAAGAAGCAATGTTGTTTAGAAAGACACAGTTGTTTATGCTCGACATTAGTCTCAACTGCATTATCTGTGTATCTGAATGGAACAATTAGAACAAGCCCAAGTACTTTATGACACCCTCATCGAATTTGCTGTGACGTACAGCTTCCAAATTGTTGGGGCGTTATTTATTTTTCTTATCGGCTGGTGGCTATCAACTAAAATAGGCACTGCAGTTGAAAATCTTATGGTTAATCGAGATATCGATATAACGCTTAGCCGATTCACTGGCGGTGCTGTTAAAATCGTTATCCTTGCGGTCGTGACAATCATTGCTTTAGGTAACGTAGGAATTAGCGTCACGCCTCTTATTGCGGCGGTTGGCGCCATTGGCTTAGGTGCTGGCTTAGCAATTCAAGGTATGCTGGCAAATTATGCTGCTGGGTTTACCATCATCATCACTCGCCCATTTGTCTTAGGCGACACCATTCGTGTGCAGGGCGTCTCTGGCGTGGTTGATAAGGTAATGTTGCCCTACACCATATTGATTGATGAAGACAATGTACACATTCAAATACCCAATAAGCTTATTGTAGGGGAGATCCTTCAAAACTCAGCCGAGCAAATGCTTATTGAGCTTGAGATAGGTGTAGCTTATTCAAGTGACGTTGATAATGTTGCAAGTATCATTAAGCAAGCGGTGCAAAGCGTAGAAGGAATCTCTGACGAGAAAGCACCTGCTATAGGTATTGATAACTTCGGTGACAGCAGCATTAATTTTGGTGTTCGCGTATGGGCACCAACCACTAAGCATTTTGAAACTCGCTATGCGCTGAATCAGGCAATATTTAGCGCGTTACAGAAAGAAAATGTAGAAATTCCGTTTCCTCAACGTGAAGTGCGTATGCTTCAAGACTCGTAAAGCTCAAGCGGTAATCCGTCTGGGTCCTGAAAGAAGGTAAATTGCTTGCCCGTATATTCATCTACGCGTACGGGTTCGCAATCCACCCCTTTTTGTTCTAGCGAATCAATAACACTCATTATGTCTGTCACTTTAAAGGCCAGATGTCTGAGCCCTTGAGCCTCTGGTCGTGAAGGGCGACTAGGCGCGTCAGGAAAAGAAAAAAGCTCTATTTGACTGCCATCTGGTAGCGCTAGGTCGCATTTGTAAGACTTTCTTGCTTCACGATAATTCTCATCAATGACAGTAAACCCCAGTACGTCAGTGTAAAACGACTTTGAGCGAGGATAATCGCTGCAGATAATGGCTACGTGATGAAAGCCGTTTAGCATAGTGTTGTCCTTGAGTATTCAATGAAAACGAAGATTTTTTCTAGGCTTTGCCATTTATTTTTAACGTTAGATAAAGCCGGATATTGCCCTGCATCGTACAGTAGTTGGTAATTTACAAAAAGCACCAGAAGATAAAGGTTGAATAAATGCTGAAAAAATTAGGGTTGGTAGTTAGGTCAGTAGCAAGTGCAGTTTTGATGAGCTTCTTTTTATTCGGGTGCACGGGCGTGCCAACGAATGTGAGCCCGGTACAAGACTTTGAACTTCCTCGCTACTTGGGGAAGTGGTATGAAATTGCGCGTTTCGATCATAGCTTTGAAGAGGGGCTTTCGAATGTTACTGCTACATACACCATGCGCGATGACGGCGGTGTAAGCGTTATTAACAGAGGGTACTCAGCAGAAGAGGGGAGCTGGGATGAAGCACAAGGCAAAGCCTACTTTGTTGGCAACAGCAGTACTGGTCATTTAAAAGTGTCCTTCTTTGGGCCGTTCTACGCCAGCTACGTGATAATGCAGTTAGATAAACAGGACTATCAGTACGCTCTTATCACTGGACCAGACAAAGACTTTCTATGGATTTTGGCGCGCTCGCCAAACATCAGCAAGGCAACCGTAGAGGCGCTTGTACAAACTGCCAAAAACGCGGGATATGACACTAATAAACTTATTTGGGTTGAACACGATAAAGCGTAATTTTTTAATTTAAAAAGTACTTTTTGTTTTGGGGATAACTGCGCCATACGGCACCATTGTGCTATTATTGCGCGCATCTTCGTTGTTTAAACAGTACTAAGAGAGTTAAGGCATGCAAACGCTTACTATTACTACCCCCGATGATTGGCACCTCCATTTTCGCGACAATGAAATGTTAGCCGAAACTGTTCCAGCAACAGCGCGCTGTTTCCAACGTGCCATCGTTATGCCTAACTTAGTACCGCCAGTGGTGAATGCAGAAATGGCCATGGCTTACAAAGGACGAATTGAAGCAGCAAGACCACAAGGCAGCAACTTCGAGCCTTTAATGACGCTGTTTTTAACCAATCAAACAACGCCACAAGATATTGTTGAAGCAAAAAAAGCAGGGGTTACCGCATGTAAGCTTTATCCTGCAGGGGCCACCACGAACTCAGATGCCGCAGTGAAAGGTATTCAAGCGCTTTACCCTGTGTTTCAGGCTATGCAAGAACAAGGGTTATTATTGCTTATTCACGGTGAAGTTACTGAACACCACATCGATATTTTCGACCGTGAAAAAGCGTTTATTGACCTTCACCTTGGCCCAATTGTTGAAGCGTTCCCCAAGTTAAAAGTGGTTTTTGAACACATTACTACCTCTGATGCAGCCAGTTTCGTTGCTCAGGCGAGCGACTTTGTTGGCGCGACAATCACTCCACAGCATTTGCTACTTAACAGAAACGACCTGCTAGTTGGTGGAGTACGCCCTCACAATTACTGTTTACCTGTACTAAAGCGTAATACCCATCAACAAGCACTTCGTGAGATGGTAGCAAGCGGTAACAAAAAATTCTTTTTAGGTACCGACTCTGCGCCGCATGCCAAACATAAAAAAGAGAACGCGTGTGGGTGCGCAGGATGTTACAGTGCGTGGTCGGCTATTGAGCTCTATGCAGAAGTATTCGAGCAATTAGGTGTGCTTGATAAGCTAGAAGGCTTCGCAAGCCATTATGGTGCTGATTTTTATGGTTTACCTAGAAATACGACTACAATGACATTAGTCAAAGAATCGTGGACGGTACCAGAGCAAGTGACCTTAGCTGATGGTACCGACATGGTTCCATTTTTTGCGGGGCAAACATTACAATGGAAACTGCGCGACGCGTTTCAAAGTTAGTTCTAGTCTTTTTCCTCTTCACTAGCAGCCTGTGGAGCCATGCTCTGCAGGCGAAAAGTGTATCTTTTTCCTATACATTTTCTGATGACCTACAGGCAATAATGCCTGCGGAGCAACTTAATTCAATTAATGCGTTTGCTTTAAGCTTATTGCAGTCTTCGGCCCCAACCGTTTCTTTTGAAAGCAAAAGCGCTACTCAAAAACAAAAGGGGCAAGCCTATCTGCCTCATATTGTATTTAACCTTGTAAGAACAAAAGAAAACGAACTTGAATATGATTGGATCTCGCCAATTTTAGCCTACGAATGTAGCGAGTTATTTGCATGCACCCCCAATGCGGGTAGCCAAGAAATAGACGTTGGTGTGGCTTATATTGCCTTAGCTAAAACAGACAATAGTGAACACGATGCAGAGTGGCTTAGTGAGAAAGTCAGCGAATATAAAACGTCTTCTGAATTTAATGCGCAGGTATTGCCGTTAGTTACGCAAGTATCGAAAGACTTTCCCAATAGCGTGGAAGAATACGGTTTAGTTAGTTTGGTAGGTGAGTTACATGCAAATACGTCAAACTTGTGGGTGATAGCCGATTTAGTGCCACTTTTTTCCGATTTAAGTGAGCGTGGTGAGTTAGAAGGCATTGCAGCAGACTTTGTTCGAGAAGTGCTGCACGAAATGGGCATGTCTGATGCCATTTTATCTGCGCCATGGAAACGAATAGCAAAAGAAGCAACTACCAAGTCGAATGTGCTGGTTTTTTCCGTTATTCGAACCGATGAACGAGATGATGTATTTCATTGGGTGACACCAGTCTCAAAGAACTTACATGGCTTATTTGGCATCGACAAGCCACGCTTTGCTTCCATTCAAGATGTACCCAAAACGTATCGGGTAGGCACGCTAGCGCAAGATTATCGTTATGACATTGCTCTCGATTTGGGTTTTCAGGTGAAAGCCTATGAGTCGTGGCAAGCGCTGGTGGATGGGCTTTTTAGAAATGACATAGATGTTTTGTTTGGTTCTCAGGGGGCTGTTGATATTGGTTGTAACCCTGATGGACTTAAATGTGAGACAATAAAGCTAACCAGTGAATACGATATTTCTACAGCTTACTTGGCACTGTCTAAAACCGACACGTGTGTGTTAGTGCTTGAGAAGCTGAAACTTGCCTCAGCCAAGGTAAGAAAAAGTAAAAAATATAATGAGCAGCTTTCTGCGTGGAGTGAAATGGTCTCGCAGAATTTTGGCATAGCTCATCATACCGAAAACGGTGTAGTACACCTGTGGAACCCAAATTAATGACAGTTGAAACAATCAATCATCTCAATATACAACCTACCATTGTTAAAGCACTAGACGCCCAAGGCATTTATCAGCTATCCCCCATTCAAGCACAGTCACTTCCTGACGCTCTGCAAGGTAAAGATGTAATTGGCCAAGCACAAACCGGCAGTGGTAAAACACTTTGCTTTGTTATTCCCGCTTTAGAGATGATAGAAGTAAGTGATTTTTCTACGCAGGTATTAATGCTTTGCCCTACGCGCGAACTAGCCGATCAAGTGGCTGAGCAATGCAGATTGGCAGCCAAAGAAATAGGCAATGTTAAGGTAACCACATTGTGTGGTGGACAGCCCATGGGTCCTCAAATCCAGTCGCTTAAGCATAGTCCGCATATTATTGTGGGAACGCCAGGCCGTGTAATGGATCATGTGGAAAAACGTCGTATCGATTTAAGTAATGTAAAACTGCGCGTATTAGATGAAGCCGACAGAATGTTAGATATGGGCTTTGAGGATGACCTGCGTATTATTTTCGGACAAATGCCTAGCCGCGTTCAAACCTTATTGTTTTCTGCCACATTTACCGAGCAAATTGAACGCGTAGCAAATCAGTACCTGTCAAACCCTATTACATGCAAAGTAGAGGCGCAAGATAATAAGCCTGCGATCACGCAGCTAGGTTACAGTGTTTTAGCGCACACCCGCACGCAGGCGCTAAAAGCAGTGCTCACTCATTATCAGCCTAAAAACGCGATTGTTTTTTGTAACCGAAAAGTGCAAGTAACCGAAGTGGTTGAAGCACTTCAAGAAGACGGTTTCAGCGCCGCTGGGTTACAAGGCGACATGGAACAAATTGCGAGAACCGCGGTATTAATGCAATTTGCTAGCGATGCGCTGCAAGTATTGGTTGCAACGGATGTGGCGGCGCGTGGTTTAGATATTGACGACGTTGCATGTGTAATAAATTACACGGTAAGTGAAGAGCCCGAAACGCATATTCATCGAATTGGAAGAACCGCGCGCGCTGGCGCTGAGGGAATGGCGGTCACCTTGGTAAGTGACGAGGAAGAGCACTTCTTGCGAAAAATTGAAGTACTTCAAGAAAGCGATATTCCACTTAAAGGCGCACAAAGCCTACGCTTCCATAAAAATAAAATAACGCAGCCAGAGTTCACTTGTATTTCATTGAGCGCGGGTAAAAAGCAAAAGCTTCGTCCTGGCGACTTAGTTGGGGCGTTAACTAAAGATGCGGGAATACCGGGTGATGACGTGGGTAAAATTGCCGTTCAAAATAGTATGAGCTTTGTGGCTGTGAAAGCGCGCAGTGTGAAAAAAGCCATGGCGCAGTTCAGAGAAGGCAAGATTAAGGGTAAGCGAATTAGAGCAAGAAAGCTGTAATTCACGCCGCTTATTGCAATACGCAAAATAAAACGCAAAAGGACATAGAGCGTGGTTGCTGAAACCGACTTGAAAACGCTACTAAAAAACCTAACACCAGTAGCCAGTAAGGAAGATTACGTTTTTACAACGCTTCCTCAAGCCAACGTGAGTAGCGAGCTTATCGCCATTGCTAAGGGTATGTTTCAAGAGCGTGAAGGCACTACGCTTATTATATCTGCCGCTGAGGCACAGCGCTTTGCGTTACCTTTCGAAGGGCGCTTTCGCTGTATAACCTGTGAAGTGCATTCAAGTTTAGATGCTGTGGGTATGACTGCCGCGATGTCTCGTGCGCTGGGTGACGCAGGTATAAGTGCGAACGTAGTAGCTGCTTATTATCACGATCATATATTCGTGCCAGTTGATAAGGTTGACCTTGCGATACAGGTATTACAAAAGCTAGACGGCTAGTTTTTCGCTATTAGGGTTAAACGCCGCTATTAAGCCAACAGCAAGGCAGTACTGTGCAGAGTAATAAGTGAGCATGACTAAAAACGGCGAGAATGGCAAAGGCGTACGAAATACAGACTGCGCTAATACTGCATCTGAGACAATAAATAGTAGCGCTCCAGCAACAATTAAGCGCGTTTTACCAAGCCATATTGCACTTAAACCCATGGTTAAAATAACACTGACGTAAGCAAGTACCGGAACGAAAAGTGTATTAGCTTCAGGAAGAATAAGCATCGCCATAAGGAGTGCAAATATCAACACACACAGGCTAATGAGCCCTTTAGCCAATAGTGAAAATGCGTTTGTGTGCTGTAAATGATCTGCGCGTTTTGTGAGGCAATAAAATGACAAAACGTAGGCGACATGTGCCAAGAAAAAGCATGCTAAACCTGCTAGAAAGCTGTACTCAATAGGAAGCGCTAACACCACATCTCCCGCCAAGCTAAAAATTAACGCACAAGCTAACACCACACGCGCCATACCCGTTGTGCTTTTTACCACTGCTAAACTAAGTAATGCTACGGGAAGTGCTTTTAGAACGAATTGATAAGCATAGGGGCTGAAAAACAAAGATGTTAAGTAAATACTAGACAGTACTGCATATACCACGGCTATTCTTTTTTTCATTATGTGCCTTTTAATAAAAAGCCCCACATCTGAACCGCAGATGAGGGGCTAATTTTATGCGCTTATGATTGAAAGCGTATACTATTTCACGTTGGTAGTGTTACCAAATTTTCACACGCTCTTCAGGTGCTAGATATAGTGCATCTTCTTCAGTTACGTTAAACGCTTCGTAAAACTCTGGTACGTTACGAACCGCACCATTTGTACGGAACTTAGTTGGTGAGTGTGTATCAGTCTGCACTTGGCTACGTAACGCTTCTTCACGATATTTGCTTGCCCATACTTGACCGTAACCAATGAATACGCGTTGGTCGCCGGTGAAGCCGTCAAGCACTGGTGCTTCTTCACCCTCTAGCGACAAATGATATGCCTTAAGCGCAATGCTGATACCGCCTAAGTCACCAATGTTTTCACCCAAGGTATATTCACCATTTACGTAAAGGTCAGGCAGTACTTCAAATTCGTTGTACTGTTGAATAAGGTTGGCAGTGCGCGCCTCGAACTCGCCGCGATCGGCATCTGTCCACCAGTTGCGCAGTACGCCGTCACCGTCAAACGTAGAGCCTGAGTCATCGAAACCATGACCAATTTCGTGACCAATTACCGCGCCTATACCACCATAGTTAACCGCATCTTCGGCATTCATGTCGAAAAATGGCGGCTGTAAAATCGCAGCTGGGAATACAATCTCATTAAGCGGTGGGTTGTAATAGGCGTTTACTGTTTGTGGTGTCATACCCCATTCGTGAGTCCATACCGGGCCACCTTGCTTTTTAAGCATTTCTTCGTAATTTACATCGCTTGAACGCTTAAGATTTCCGAACAAGTCAGACGCATTTACTGTAAGTGCAGTGTAGTCTTTCCACTCGTCTGGGTAGCCAATTTTTACGGTGAACTTAGACAGCTTATCAAGCGCTTGTGCACGCGTTTCGTCTGTCATCCAATCAAGGTTTTCAATACTTTCTTTGTAAGCAAGAAGCAGGTTATTCACCATTTCCATCATGCGCTCCTTCGCTTCAGGTGGGAAATGCTGTTTAACGTAAACCTTACCAATAAGCTCGCCCACGTGAGCATTCGACAAGCTTACTGCTCTACGCCACTGCGGCTGCTGCTCTTCAACACCGCGAAGAACTTTGCTGTAGAAGTTAAAGTTTGCTTCATCTAACTCGGCATTAAGGCGTGTTGCCGACGCATTTAATAAGCCCCACTGAAGAAACGTCTTCCAATCTTCCAATGCAGTTTCTTTAATCAAACCGTCTATGTTCTGCATGTAGTCTTTTTGCAAAATACCAAGTGCTGGAATATCTGCTACTTCCGCTTGCGCTAAATAGGCGTCCCACGCGAAATTTGGCATTAGCGCTTTAAGCTCGTCGATGGTTAACTTGTTATAGTTAGCGGCAAAATTACGTGCTTGCTCTTTTTTCATATGAAGCTGAGCAATTTGTGTTTCTAAATCGAAAAGCATTTTTGCGCTGGCTTCTGGTGCATCAAAACCAGCAATCTCAAACATGGTTTGAATGTGTTTTACGTATGCATCACGTATTGTTTGAGAAGCTTCGTCATCTTTGAAATAGTACTCACGTTCAGGAAGACCTAACCCTGACTGCCATGTGTACATCAAATACTCTTTTGGTGACTTTAAGTCTGGGTATTGAGTTAGGCTAAATGGTGTGCCGTAACCGTATCGCGCGGCGTAAGCAAAGTATTCGGCAAGGTCGGTGTAGTCTTCAATGGCTTCAATTTTTTCAAGTTCTGGCTTAAGCGGTGTTGTGCCAAGTGCATTACGGTTTTCCATGTCCATGTAAGCACGATAAAAGTCGCCCACTTTCTGCTCGTCACTGCCCGCTTTGAAATCGCCTTCCGCTGAAGACTTAATAATATCCATTACGTGGTCTTGCGCTTCATCACGAAGAATGACAAACGAGCCATAGCTCGACTTATCAGCCGGAATTTCGAAATTATCAAACCACTTTCCATTTACGTAACGGAAAAAGTCATTACCTGGGTCAACAGACAAGTCCATGTTTTCTTTAATAATGCCTGATGACAACGTTTGCTGTTGTGCCGCTTCTTTGGGAGCTTCAGTTTGTTGTTCAGGGGTGGTAGTTTGAGGGCTACACGCGGTTAACGCGAGTGCCACGCTTAAGCTTAAAACGCTTCGTAACATGGTGTGAGGTTCCTTTTTTCAATCTTATCTGTCTAGAAGTAATAGGCGTATTACCCATTCTCTGACTTTTTGTTTTGTTGCTCGAGCCTAGTAAGCCGATGTGCACTTTATTGCTTATAATGCTGCTACACATTATTGAGGCAGATAGTTGCTGCGGCACATCTATAACATTTGCCTACTTACGGCATTTGGCTGGCTTAATTTGTAGCATGTAAGGGGTAATAGAAAAAGTGTTTATGGTGAAAATACACAGCTTGTAACAACTTGTAATGCGTAATTCGTTATAGTGGTTTTAAGTTTATTTAAGCATGCACGATAACAAGGAAAACCTTATGTCTGAGCAGAAGCTTCCGTTTGATTCCATTTCGCCCTGTGAGTATGCCGATGCCTTGCCACGAGAGCAGTTTATGGATTACGTCATTAAACCGCTATGGCAAGGTATGCCTCGTATTTCAGGCCCTGCTTTTACTGTAAAGTGCGAGCCAGGCGACCATCTAATGCTGCATGCGGCTATTTATCGAGCAAGCCCGGGCGATATTATAGTGGTGCAGGCTGACGATAAATTTGCAGTCGCTGGTGGAAACGTGTGTGCCATTGCGCAATCACGAGGTATTAAAGGGTTTGTTATTGATGGTGTTATTCGCGACTTGGCCGAAACGCGTGAAAATAAGTTTCCTGTATTTGCCCGTGGTGTTGTACCAAAGCCTGGCGCTAAAAAATGTGTCGCGCCGCTTAATCAACCTATTCAGTGTGGCGGCGTAACGGTAAATGCTGGAGATATCATTGTTGCAGATGAAGAGGGGATTGCCGTTATTCAACAAGCTCAAGCCGCATCTGCGTTCGAAATTGCGAAAGCGCGCGCTGACAAAGACGAGGCTATGTCACTCTCGCAGTGGCAAGCGCAGCACTCAGAAAAAGTAGAATCTACGCTTGCTTCGTTGGGGTTTGAAGATAGCTAACGGTGAAGTTCAGTTTACGCGTACGCTAATAAAGCCATGCGTAGCTAAATTTCATAAATACCGCTTGCTCGGTGCGCATTAAGCCAGGGTTTTCATCATCAGCAAAGGCCGAGTCGCCGTAGCCAATAAAAAGGCGTGACAACGGGTTTATCATGTATGAGTAAATTAGTTGTGTGCCTAGGCTTCGGTCACGGGCATCTACCTGTACTAAATAGTTATCGGTATTGCGTTTAACGTCGGCGTACACAAGCGCTAAACGCACAAACTGTCTGGCGCTAAATTGGTAGCTCAATCGTAAATCAGTTAAGTTCGCGGTAAACAGCATTTCGTTATTTACGTCTATTCTGTTGTATTCATGCGAGACAGATGCTTCTAAATGGTTACCCAAATTCAGCGTAATTGAAGGCTCAAGTAGAATTTGATCTCCCAAACGGTTGTTACGCAAATCAATTCGGTCGCCAATTCGTGCAAAGTTTTCGAAATAAACGGTACGGTTAGGCTGCGCTTCGAAATAAAACGAAAACTGCTCTTCGGTAAAGCGTGTGGTGTTGCCGTCTATGGCTAAGCTTGCGCCATTTTGTCTCAAGCCTACGGTATCTCGTTTAACCCACTGGAAGTTAAAATAACTCTGATAAGCAGCATTTAGCTCTACTTGAGCCTGCACTTCACGCTCTATTAACTCGCCGTTATCGTTATGCGTAATATCCCAGTCGCCGCCAAACTCAAATCGGTTCCACCAAGCGTTATCTTTCCACCATACTAAACCGCCGCCTAACACGCTTTTGTGTCTATCTACTGTGCTTTCGAAACCTAAATCAGCACGAAAATCCGCTTGTGTGCTGGTTCTGTTAGCATACATGTACCACTCGCGTTCTTCGTGGCGGTAGTCAATTTTGTATGTGCTGCCAGCAAAGTCGTCGTCTTGCTGAGTACGCAGTGTAATTTCACTTTTGTCGGTGTCTTCACTGCAGTCGTTGCGGCAAAAATCCTGAAACAACTGATTCGGATATTGTGTATCTGAACGAAGTACCTGCATGCGAAGCGTGTCGCTGGGTGTAATTTGATATCGCGTATCAAGGCCAGTCACTATATTGTGGTAATCGTCGGCATGTCGGCCTGTAATAATGGCGCCAATAGATAAATCGTCAGATATGTCGTAGCGATAGCGTGCCGCAATATTAGTGCTTTCTTGATCGAGCCTTGCCACGCTTGAACCTAAGTTTCCTGGAACTAGAAACGTGGTGCTTTCATCATTTGCGGCCAAAATACCAAAGGTGTGATCATTTACTCGGCCCGTTAATTTAGTACCTAAATCGGGGGCGCCAATGTTTCGTGTGTAAACCAAATCGTATTGCGTGCTAAAGAAGTCAGCATTCTCTAAAAAGAAAGGGCGTTGCTCAGGGAAAAAGAGTGCGAAAGGGTTGTTAATGCCTAGCTGTCCTGCGTCGGCTTCTACTTGAGAAAAGTCAGGGTTAACCGTTGCCTGAAGCAGCATATCTGATGAAATACCCCAGTTAATGTCTACACCTACTTCCTGATTGTTCTGATATTGCCAGTCATTTGAGGGAGCGGTGCTTGCTGCACGATTTCGAGCATAACCCGCCACAGCGTAAGGCGTAATCGACAAATTTTTGCCTTGCTTGGCAGAGGCAAAGCCTTCCATTTTGCCCATCTGACAAAGGTTACAAGAATTGTTTCGATCTACAGGTCTATTAGAGATACGCAAATTGTTATCGCGTGGATAAAAACGCACGAATTCGACGCGCCACTGCTTTGGGCCATCACTGTTGATAAAATTCATTATGCGAAAGGGGAGCGCAATCTCTACCGTATAGCCTTCGTCGGTTAGCTGTGTTTCGGCGTCCCAAATGGCATTCCAGCTATCGCTTTCACTGCGGGTCATTTGATTTTCAATAGCGTCAGACTGAATGCCGTGCGGGTTAACAAAGAATTGATAGGACAATCGGCTGTCACCAAAGGTGTCTATTTTTACCCCTACAAGGTCGTTATCCCACACACTGTCTCTGTCTCGAAACAGTGCGCGTATTTGAGAGGCATCGTTATCCTGGGCCGTAAACGCAATATAAATATTTTCGCCGTTTTCAAAAATGCGCGCGGTGGTTTGAACTGGCGGCGTTGTATTTTCAAAGGGGCGTGTTACGTAGTTTAACGGTATCTTCGCCGCGTCATTCCACGCATCTTCATCGATAATGCCATCCAGCTCTATTTTTTGCGCCAGAAAAGGCACTACTAGACTGTCGGTACGTTCGCTGCCATTGCCCTTGTCATCATTAAGGCGTTCGGTCACTACTGTTGGAGGCTCCGAGGAGCCCTTTTGAGAAGATAGCTGAGAGGATTGCTGCGACGCTTGTTGCGAAGATTGAAGCTGAACGTCTAAGGCCCCACTAACTTGCGTTGATACAAGCAGGGCGCAAAAGGCAACACATAAAGCGGTTGAGCGAATTTTGTTTTGCCAACGCGTTGGCGGAAAAAGCGTGGTGTCCATGAAAAATGATGTCACTTGTTTTTTTAGTTTTAATTTTTGTGCGCGCAAAGTATGGACAAAACCCTGCGTTTGCTAAAGCAGGTTAATCGCAAATATACGAAACCTTAGCGTGTTTATCATTGCGCTTTGTTTATAAAAACAAATATCCCTGAGTAGTAATTCGTAGATTGTAAGTTGGCGTCATCACATTCAATGAACATATCGTGTAGAATTACGTACTGATTCTGATATACGAAACGCACTTACGCGTTTGCCACCAAATAACAGACGAGTTCTACATGTTTTCATTTTTTGAAAGGCTTACTCAGCCCTTTCCCGATGCACCGCCTACTCAGCCACCTACGGGTATAATTGCGTTTTGTAAATACTACACCCAAGGCATGTGGGGCGTTATTTTAACGGTATCTGTGTTAAGTGCTATCGTTGCTATGTTGGAAGTAGCACTGTTTGGTTTTCTTGGGCAACTTGTCGATTGGTTCTCAGAGCAAAACCGAGAGACTTTCTTAGCCGATCAAAAGTTCACGCTTATAGGAATGGGGCTTACCGTTTTGGTGTTCATCCCCCTATTCATTCTTCTGCGTTCGCTGTTTTCGCGTCAGTCGTTAATGGGCAATTACCCCATGAGAATTCGCTGGCAGGCTCACCGTTACTTGCTTGGACAAAGCCTTACTTTTTTCCACGATGAATTCGCCGGGCGCGTAGCTACCAAAGTTATGCAAACCGCATTATCTGTGCGTGAAACCGTAACGAAAGTACTCGACTTACTGGTTTACATTAGCGTGTATTTTATCTCCATGGTTGTGCTTATCTTCAGCACAGACTGGCGACTAGCCATGCCGTTAATTGTGTGGTTTTTTGTGTATATAGGCATATTGCGTGTATTGGTTCCCAAACTTAAAGACGTGTCTCAACGTCAGGCTGACGCCCGCTCACTCATGACTGGCCGTATCGTAGACAGCTATACAAATATAACCACGGTGAAGCTTTTCTCGCACAGTAGACGCGAAGCTGATTATGCCAAAGAGAGCATGGATGGGTTCCTAAAAACGGTTTACCCGCAAATGCGCTTGGTAACTGTTTTAGAATTTTGTGTAGAAATGGCCAATGCCATTTTGATTTTTACCGTGGGCGCACTATCTGTGTACTTGTGGATGGAAAGCATCGCAAGCCCTGGTGATATCGCTATTGCTATAAGCTTATGTTTGCGTTTAAACGGTATGTCGCATTGGGTAATGTGGGAAGTTTCAGGTTTGTTCGAGAACTTGGGAACGGTGCAAGATGGTATGAATACATTAGCGCAGCCGATCACTGTTAAAGATAAGCCCAAAGCTAATGAGCTTGAGGTAAGTGGCGGCGGCATTAACTTTGAAAAAGTCGATTTTTCTTACTCTGGCGCCGACGATAAACCTATCGATGTTTTCAAAAAGCTCGATTTGGCTATAAAACCAGGTGAAAAAGTGGGGTTAGTGGGTCGCTCAGGTGCAGGTAAATCTACACTTGTGAATTTACTTATGCGTTTTTACGACACTCAAAGCGGTAAAATTGTTATTGATGGTCAAGACATTACCGATGTTGGTCAAGAAACGTTACGTGCAAAAATAAGCATGGTGACGCAAGACACTTCACTGATGCACCGTTCGGTAAGAGACAACATTTTATATGGTCGTACCGATGCCACTGAAGACGATATGATCCGCGCCGCTAAGCAGGCCGAGGCACATGATTTTATTCTTACCCTTACCGATAGTCATGGCCGCACTGGCTATGATGCACATGTAGGTGAACGAGGCGTGAAGCTTTCTGGCGGTCAGCGTCAGCGTATTGCTATAGCGCGCGTGCTATTAAAAGATGCACCAGTATTGGTGTTAGATGAAGCTACTTCAGCCCTTGATTCAGAAGTAGAAGCAGCCATTCAAGCCTGCTTAGATAAAGTCATGGAAGGGAAAACAGTAATGGCTATAGCTCATCGTCTCTCAACTATAGCGCAAATGGACAGGTTGCTGGTTCTAGACAAAGGGAAAATAGTAGAGCAGGGCACCCACGCAGAGCTTATTGCGCATAATGGCATATACGCCAAGCTATGGGCGCATCAAACGGGTGGCTTTTTAGGTATTGAATGAGTAGACGGGGCGTATTATACCCATTTTAAACCTACCTGATTACTTGATAGGTGAAGAGATAAACCGCTTGTATCTTGAAAGTGGTTAAGTATAATACGCGTCCCTCCCTTGCGATACCGCACTTTCCTTCGAAAAGACGCACAATTCACAAGGGTAGTGTAAGTAAATTTTGTCACTTAGACACCACAGGGGTGTAGTTCGAATTGGTAGAACAGCGGTCTCCAAAACCGATGGTTGGGGGTTCGAGTCCCTCCACCCCTGCCAAATTTACTTATGAACAAATTTATTAGTTGCGCACGTTTTAGGTGCGCAAGACAACGACGCTGTAGTGCTAGGATCGTAACATGAGCGAAAAGACGGAAAATCAGTCCAACTCATTGGACATGTTTAAGTGGGTAGTGGTATTTGCACTACTTGCCGGTTTAGTAACCGCAAATACAGTTTACGGTGAGATCTCGGTACTTTACCGTGCTATCGCTGCTGTTGTAGTAGTTGCTGTTGCAGGCTTTATTGCTGCTTCTACACTTAAGGGAAGCACGTTTTTAAGCTTTGCTAAAGAGTCTCGCACTGAAGTTCGTAAGGTAGTGTGGCCGACTCGCCAAGAAGCAAACCAAACTACGCTTATCGTACTTGCAGCGACGTTGGTTATGGCACTGATTTTATGGGGACTAGACGGCATTATCGTTCGTGTAGTTGGCTTTATTACTGGAATAGGAGCATAAGCGTATGTCTGAAGAAGAAGCAGTAAAGAAAAGATGGTACGTGGTTCAAGCCTATTCACAATATGAGTCTCGCGTTAAGAAGACCCTGCTTGAATACATCAAAATGCACAATATGGAAGACTTATTTGGTCAGGTATTAGTACCTACTGAAGAAGTAGTTGAAATGCGTGCTGGTCAGAAGCGTAAGTCTGAGCGTAAATTCTACCCAGGTTACGTTTTGGTTGAAATGGCAATGACTGAAGAGTCTTGGCACCTAGTGAAAAGCGTACCACGTGTACTTGGCTTTATTGGTGGTACCTCTGACCGTCCAATGCCTATTTCACAGAAAGAAGCTGACGCGATTCTAAATCGTCTTGAAGAGAACGTTGATAAGCCAAGACCGAAAACATTGTTTGAACCTGGTGAAGTGGTTCGCGTTACAGACGGTCCATTTGCAGACTTCAATGGTGTAGTAGAAGAAGTAGACTACGAGAAGAGCCGCGTAAAAGTGTCGGTACTTATCTTTGGTCGTTCTACACCAGTAGACCTAGAGTTTGGTCAGGTAGAGAAAGGCTAAGCTTTTCGAAGAATTAAAAAAAGACGGTTTATCCGTCTTTTTTTATACCTGCAATTCGCATTATGTGAAGGATGTTTAGCCAACTGAAGACGTTAAACAACGAACATTAGGGCTGTCAGCATCGCAATGAAAATGAACGTATACTGCGCTATCTGGCCGTGATAACTACCAAAGCGCTTTGTATCTGCGCACGAAGCCCAAAAACTCACTCGATAAAAACGCTTCAGTGCATGGTTGCTTATCAATAAGCTCAAAAACCATATCAGAAATGATGACAACGTACTTACGCTCGCTTATATGTGGCTACTTAACGTAATAAAATATAACTACATAACCGTTGAAGTAAAAATACTGACCCTTAGATGGTTTTTTATCCTAATTAGCCCTTGCATAGTAATTGGTCACCTTATATAATGCGCGCCCTTTTAAATGGAAACGGGAAGCCGATTGAGCAAATAAACTCTGTATTTGCGAGGCGTTAGACCCAAACAAGAGAGCATGTAAAATGGCTAAAAAAGTAAGCGGTATTATCAAGCTTCAGGTTGCAGCTGGCGCTGCTAACCCAAGTCCACCGGTTGGTCCTGCACTAGGTCAGCACGGTGTAAACATCATGGAATTCTGTAAGGCTTTCAATGCGAAAACTGACAGCCTTGAGAAAGGTGCTCCGGTACCAGTAGAAATTACTGTATACGAAGACCGTTCTTTCACATTCGAAACTAAGACTCCTCCTGCGTCTTACCTGCTTAAGAAAGCAGCGGGCATCAAGAGTGGTTCTGGCCGTCCTAACACTGAAAAAGTGGGTAAAGTTACTCGCGCTCAGTTGGAAGAGATTGCTAAAACTAAAGAGCCAGATCTTACTGCAGCTGACCTAGATGCAGCGGTACGCACTATCGCGGGTTCTGCTCGCTCAATGGGCTTGAACGTAGAGGACTAATCGAATGGCTAAATTAACTAAACGCGCTCGCCTAATCCGCGACAAAGTTGACTCTGCTAAAGAGTACGAAATCAACGAAGCAGTTGCGCTTCTGAAAGAACTAGCGACTGCTAAGTTCGCAGAAAGCGTTGACGTAGCTGTTAACCTTGGTATCGATGCGAAGAAATCTGACCAAAACGTTCGTGGTGCAACTGTACTACCTAACGGTACTGGTAAAGACGTTCGCGTTGCAGTTTTCACTCAAGGTGCAAACGCTGAAGCAGCTAAAGAAGCTGGTGCAGACATCGTTGGTATGGATGACCTAGCTGAGCAAGTTAAGAAAGGCGAAATGAACTTTGACGTAGTAGTTGCTAGCCCAGACGCGATGCGTGTTGTTGGCCAACTAGGTCAAATCTTAGGTCCACGTGGCCTAATGCCTAACCCTAAAACTGGTACTGTAACGCCTGACGTTGCAACAGCAGTTAAGAACGCGAAAGCTGGTCAGGTTCGTTACCGTAACGATAAGAACGGTATCATCCACGCTAGCATCGGTAAGATTGCGTTCGAAGCGAACCAGATTCAAGAAAACCTTGAAGCGCTACTTGAAGCACTGAAGAAAGCTAAGCCTTCTTCTGCTAAAGGTACTTACATCAAGAAGATCAGCCTAAGCACTACAATGGGTGCTGGTGTTGCTCTTGATAAGGCTTCTGTAGGTCTTTAATTTCGCTGAGCTAACGCTCAACGAAATCTCTTAAAGGTTATGGGTTGGAGCTGTGATAATTAGCAGTGCTAATAAGCAGCTCCCGTCCTAGACCGCAGGTGCGGTGTGGTGAAAGAGGTAAGAGAACTTTCACAATCAACATACTGCTTAATACAACAACCTGCGCAGACGGTGGTTTGACTCAG
>Ga0213840_1000825_pt1 | contig 33089 bp, 28 predicted proteins | sample SWPATP22_FD_160132 | JGI IMG/M metagenome (GOLD analysis project Ga0213840, IMG submission 160132) | Coastal seawater microbial communities from Marineland, Florida, United States - SWPA TP2 #2 | ecosystem: Environmental > Aquatic > Marine > Coastal | place: USA: Florida | collected 2016-08-14 | reverse complement strand
CGCGATGATTGGGGCACCTACTATGACACTGCGCCGCAAGTTATGGCGTTGTCTCTTCAAGAAGTTACTCACCATGTCATGCGCAGCAGCCCTCTTCGTCAATACTATCAGCAAGCGGTTGGACTCATCGCAAGCTCTGATAGCGAGCTTCAGCTGCGCCGCGCTTTAGCTTATCCGCAAAAAGGAGCGTCTCATGTTGCTTGAAACGTACTTAACCGGTGATGATGCTTCTGTTGCACTTAAGCATCATGGAAAGTCGTTAACCTACCGCGAACTTAAAGATGCCATCGCGCAACTCGCAAATTGGATCACAACCAATGATGTGAGCCGTATCGCTATTGCTTTTGACAACAGTTTCGCTTGGGTAGTCGCTGACCTTGCGTGCCAGCAAGCTGAAGCTTGCTGTGTGCCTCTCCCACTCTTTTTCAGTGAGCAACAGCAGCAACACATAATTAGCGAAAGCCAGTGTGAGTACCTACTAACAGATGCAGAGCCCCCTGCTTTCGCGTCAACAACGATGAAACGCGTGTGTAAAGCTGTCGATATTGTTGGCTATGCACTAACCTCTGACACAGCATCTGTGTGTATGCCCAACGGCACTCATAAAATTACCTTCACATCAGGGTCCACTGGCTCACCAAAAGGTGTGTGCTTATCCAGTGAATCTCAGTGGAAAGTTGCTCAGTCAATAAGCAAGGCTTTTGAAAAAGACTATGTCAACCACTTGTGCCTGCTTCCGCTATCAACGTTACTTGAAAATATCGCCGGTGTTTATGCCCCATTGCTTCACGGAGGCACAGTGCAACTTGCATCAGCAAGTGCTAGAGGCTTTGAAGGTAGTCGCCTTGTAAACCCACAAGCGCTAATTGGCTTAATTGATAGCGTCCAACCAACGTCGGTTATTTTAGTACCCGAGTTACTCATGGTATTGCTTCATGCCTGCTCACAAGGTTGGGTCCCACCTTCGTCGTTGTCGTTTATCGCCGTAGGCGGTGCACATGTATCACCTGTGCTGCTGGCACAAGCACAAGCTAAAGGCCTCCCCGTCTATGAAGGCTATGGTCTGTCAGAAGCCGTTTCAGTCTCTACGCTTAACACGGGGCAATGCAATGTAGTAGGCACGGCAGGAAAAGCACTCGGGCACAACACACTTCATATAGATAATGGCGAAGTGGTAATAACTGGCAACCACTTTTTGGGATACCTCAATCAAGTAGAAAGCTTTTACCCCGAGCACGTCAGAACCGGAGACTTAGGCGTTATAAACGACGGCGTCTTAACTCTCAGTGGCCGCAAGAAAAACATCATGGTGAACAGCGCAGGTAGAAACGTATCGCCTGAATGGATTGAGTCTCTGTTGATGGGAAGTGGCGTACTGCGCCAAGTGGTCGTCTTCTGTGAAGCGCGCCCACACTGCGTTGCTTTGCTTGTCCCTGCATCGCCTCACATATCCATTGATGGAATACATAAATCCATTGCGTTGATTAACCAACAATTGCCCGACTATGCCCAAATAGAAAACTTTGATGTGGTTGCGCCGTTTACGCCAGAAAACGGGTTGTTAACCCAAACTGGCAAGATTAAGCGCGACGATGTGATTACACACTACAGCGGCACTATAGCTGCGCTGTATCGCGATCCTCAATTTATCTCGCACACTGAAACCTGTACGCCGCCTGAATCTTGTGCGACTCAAACGATCACCTTTGGAGAGTAAATAATGTCTTTTTATCAACAACTTCAAGAAAGTACTGAGCAAGCTAGAAACCTGTTCTTACAGGCACCAATAATTCAACGTTGTTTTAATGGCGACTTTTCCCTTGACGATTATATTGCGTTTCTTCAACAAGCGTATCACCACGTTAAGTTTACTGTACCGCTTCTTATGGCTACAGGCGCTAAATTAAGCGAAGACAAAGAGTGGCTGCGTGAAGCCATTGGGGAATATATTGAAGAAGAAATGGGTCATCAAGAGTGGATTTTAAACGACTTAGCTGCGTGTGGTGTCGATAAGGAACAAGCTCGAAATGGACAACCTGCACCTGCTACTGAACTTATGGTCGCTTATGCGTTTGATGCCATTGCACGCAAAAATCCACTTTATTTTTTCGGCATGGTGTTTGTACTGGAAGGCACTAGTATTGCGCTGGCTGATGCTGCAGCAAAGCAAATTAAAGATAAACTATCACTGCCTAGATCTGCATTTAAGTATTTAACCTCACATGGTGCGCTTGACCAAGAGCACATCGTTTTCTTTGAAGGGTTAATGAACCAAATAGTAAACCCTCAAGAACAAGCCATGATCATTCACAGCGCCAATATGTTTTATCGCTTGTATGGGGATATTTTCCGTGAACTTACTCCTGAGCACGGTTTACGTCCTATTGCACAGATTGCGTAACGTGTGTAGCACTGTTTTTATGGGGTTAACTTAAGGTAAAGCGTGATGACTATTCAATGGCAAAATCAAGTAATACTCGTAACAGGTGCTAGTGGTGGCATTGGACATGCCATTGCTAAAGCACTTGATGAGAAAGGTGCACATCTCATCTTAACGGGCAGAAATGAAGTAAAACTCAAACAACTGCAACAGTCGCTCAAACATCAACATACCATTGTAGCGGCGGATATCTCGCATGGTGAAGGCAGAGAAAAACTGATTCACACGTGCGAGCGATTACCAGTGAGTATGCTGATAAACAATGCTGGTACAACCCATGTCGGCCAATTCAGTGATGCCCCTATCGAATCAGTGGTGACTACCAACCTACTCTCTCCAATGCTGCTAACCCAAGCGCTGATTCCCCTTTTAGAGCGACGCCCTCATGCGCATATCGTCAATATAGGCTCTGCTTTCGGCAGTATTGGTTTTGCTGCGCATAGCACCTACTGCGCAACCAAATTTGCGCTTAAAGGGTGGACTGAGGCCCTTCATCGTGAATATCACAACAGTAATATTCGATTTCACTATTTAGCACCAAGAGCAACGTCTACGGCGATAAATGACGAGAGAGCGGTAGCGCTCAATAACGCACTGGGTAATCACGTTGATACACCCGATGTTGTAGCACAAGCACTTGTTAAAGCACTCGAGCAAAACAAAGCGCGACTAAGCATTGGCTTTGCAGAACGCTTTTTCGCCAAATTAAATGCCATTTTACCCAATATTGTCGATAACGCATTAGCCAAAAAGCTACCCATTATTAAACGCCACACATTCAGCAAAAGTGAGCAGAACACGCACATCGATACTGTGACAAATGCCAACGACTTATCCAGTAAGTTGGTTTAACACCGGAGTGAACATTATGAAACATTTAACCACTGTAACCCGAATGACGCTTATTACATTATCTTTAGGCGCAATGAGTTATGCACTTGCACAAGATAATGCAAGGCCGTCAGCAAGTGATATGTCGCCTTCTTCAGTGCAACAAGAGATACAATCTCCCCTCTCTATGCTTCAGCATGAATGGGCACACATCAACTACGAAGTAGAGGAAAAGCAGAAAGAAAAAGCATTTGCCGCACTTATTGAAAAAGCGAAGTTTTTTGTTAGTGAAGATCCCAACAATCCAGAGTTGATAATATGGCAAGGAATTATTCAATCAAGCACTGCAGGCGCTAAAGGCGGGCTAGGCGCTTTAGATTATGCCAAAGCCGCGCGCAAGAGCTTTGAACAGGCCATGCGATTAGACGAAAATGCCTTAGCAGGTTCAGCCATGACAAGTTTAGGTGTGCTCTATCATAAGTTGCCTGGTTGGCCGATTAGCTTTGGCAATGACAAAAAAGCCGAAAAGCTGTTGAAACACGCTTTGGAAATAAACCCAAATGGGATTGACCCCAATTATTTCTATGCCGAATTTCTCTATGACAATGGTGAATATGCTCAAGCACGCATCTATGCCAATAAAGCAAAACAAGCCCCGGCAAGAGCAGAGCGTCCACTTGCTGATTTAGGAAGAAGACAAGAAATTTCTCGACTTGAAGCCAAGCTAGCTCAAAAAAGCTAATAGCAACTGTAAACTCAGAGCGCTCGCAATATTGCTATTGCGAGCTTGCTTGTTCTTAAACAAATTATTCACATCACTTATTCATGTGTATAAAAGTTACTCGCTTTTCTTCCGTCTACTTCACTTTTACTATGAGTACAGTGTATGTAAATGGAATAAGCAGATGGCAAAGATCCCACGTACAAAGAGTAATGATCACAGCGCACAAATGAGTCAAACCCGTCGCGACTTTATCGAAGCTCAGACAGGTGTAGCATTGACCCATACTGGGCACTACTCTGTGCCAGATGAAACGCTTGAAGGAAATATTGAGAACTTCACGGGCGTTGCACAAATACCAGTGGGCTTTGCCGGTCCGATGCACATAAATGGAGAACACGCTAACGGTGAGTTTTATGTGCCTATGGCCACGACAGAAGGTACCTTAGTTGCCAGTTATGGCCGTGGCATGCGTCTTACGCGTGAAGCAGGAGGTGTAACTACCACGGTAATTGATGACGCCATGCAGCGCGCTCCTATGTTTGCCTTTAAAGACGCTCGCGAAGCACTCGCTTTTGGTAGCTGGGTAAAACAACATTTTTCAGGCATAAAAGCAGCGTGTGATGCGACAACAAGCGTTGGGCGCTTGCGCGACATCGAACAGCACGCGGTTTCTAAGCTACGCTGGTTACGATTTAACTTTACTTGTGGTGATGCCGCAGGCCAAAACATGGTAAGTAAAGCCACAAAAGCGGGCTGTGAGTGGATCATGGCGAACTACCCTTTCCCCATTGATCACTTTGTACTAGCCGCTAACTTAGACACAGATAAAAAGCACTCTCATCTTAACTCTCTGCATACTCGCGGGAAACGCGTAGTCGCTGAAGTAACCCTGCCTCGCCAACTGGTTACCGATATAATGCATTGCACGCCAGAAGCACTATATAAGCAGCGCCAGTACTCCAATATGGGAGCCATGATGGCGGGAAGTGTGAGTAATGGTGCTCATTTTGCGAATGGTGTCACCGCGCTGTTTATTGCTTGCGGACAAGATGTGGCGAATGTAGCGGAGTCCTCTGCTGGGTTTACCTTTGCAGAAATTACGCCTCAAGGTGATTACTATTTTTCAGTTACGATCCCGTCATTGATTGTCGCCACATATGGTGGGGGCACGGGCCTTGCCACTCAAAATGAATGCCTTAGTGTTTTAGGCTGCAGTGGCAAAGGCAGCGTAAACAAGTTCGCAGAAATTGTTGCCGCCACGGTGTTGTGTGGTGACCTGTCGCTAGGCTCCGCCGTTGTCGCAGATGAATGGGTGAGTAGCCATGAACGCTTCGGCCGAAATAGATAACACAGGGGTTTAGTGTTGAGTAGTCAAATTGGGGCGTGAGATTACAAAGTACGCTCCAATCCCCATGAAAATAGCAATACCAACGTAAGCTAGCAAAGGCAAGGAAGCAAGCAAACACACCAAGATAAAACTAATAAGCATACTACAACATGCAATGCATTTTACTCGCTTAGAAATGGCACCGTAACGTTTCCAAGCAACTAAATTATCACCAAAGCGAGGATGCGTTAACAACCATACTTCAAGTTTTGGCGATGACTTGGCGAAACAAAACAAAGCGCCAATGAGGAAAACCGTAGTTGGCAATACAGGTAAAAAAGCACCCACAATGCCAATTGCAGTCAGAATTAAACCACCGAGAAGATAGATTGATTTCCCCATAAAACAGCCACTCAAACATGTCATCGAAACAAGTTTTACTCACTAATAGGCACATTAATACGCGTTCGAACGCAATTACAACGTAGCGAGCTCTCTTTTGAAAAGAATAGTTTATTTTTACATTAGATGCACAAAGCTACCGATATACTTTTTATCTTTTTGAGATCATATTTGATAACACGCGGTAGTGCTCTGATGTGTTGCAGGCAAACAATGAAATATGTGGTGGACAAACTAAGGGTCTAAGGGCATTGCTTTCACTTGCTGCCAAAGGGCTTCCATTTCATCAAGGGTAAGTGAATTTAAATCATTACCTTTAGTGTGTGCTAATTGCTCTACACCTTTAAAGCGGCTAGCAAACTTATGGCTGGCTTTTCGAAGTGCAGTATCGGCATCAACGTTTAAATGCCGCGACAAGTTCACCATCGCAAAAAGCGCATCACCAATTTCTTCTTCAATAGCGGCATGATTATTTTCTATCCCAACTTCTTGGGCTATTTCATCCACCTCTTCACGTACTTTCTCTAGTACGGGCGTAACTTCTGGCCAATCAAAACCCACTTTTGCACAGGCTTTTTGCAACTTTTGTGCGTGCATTAATGCAGGCATACCCGATGGCACATTATCAAGAATACTGATGTTGGCATTTTCTTTCTCATGCACTGGCGTACTTGATTGGCTTTGCTGCTTTGCTAGCTTTTCTTGCGCCTTTATGGCGTCCCATTGCGCATTAAGCGATTCGTGGCTGAGCTTCTGCACTTTTGAGCCGAGATTGTTGTCGCCGTCGCCGAAAACATGAGGGTGTCGCCTAACTAGCTTGTCGCTAATACCGCGCGCCACATCATCGAAATTAAACTCACTTTGTTCGCTAGCGATTTGCGCGTAAAACACGACTTGAAACAGAAGGTCACCAAGTTCATCTTTGATCTCGCCCATGTCACCATTGGCAATGGCATCGGCCACTTCATACGCTTCTTCTATGGTGTAGCGCGTTAAACTTTCCATGGTTTGTTCAACATCCCAAGGGCAGCCTGAGTCTTTGTCGCGCAGCTGCGCCATTATAGCCAGCAAGCGCTGTGTTTCAGTAAGCATTAGTTTGCTTTTCTTAGTTTCGCTTTCGTTGTGCATCTGTTACGCCTTTTAGCTGCCTTAAGCGTGTAAGCACCTTCGACACAGTGTCTAAATCTTGTACTTCAATTGAAATAGTAATTAGCGCGGTCTGTCTGTTTTTATCGCTTAAGCTATTAACGCCAAGTAACGGCACGTTCTCATTTGCCAATACAGTAGTGATATCACGCAGTATGCCGTTTCTGTCATGGCAGAAGATATCAATACCCGTTTCAAAGCCCACTTTCAGCGCTTCAGACCAATTCACTTCTATTTGACGTTCGGGGTGCTGTGACAACAAATGCTGAAGCTGGTCGCAACTTTCTTTATGCACGCTAACACCACGGCCTTGCGTGATATAGCCTAAAATAGGTTCACCGGGAACCGGCTTGCAACAATTGGCAAGTTGACTCATTAAGTGGCCAACCCCTTGCACTACTACAGCATCTTTCTTGCCCGAACCCGCTGCGGATTTGCGTGTTTTTACCCGAGGGCTTATTTCTGGCTCTTCAGGTACAGGCTCTTGCAAGTGGTGAATATAATTAATCACCTGCATTACCCTAACGTCACCAGCGCCTACAGCGGTATATAGGTCATCAATATTTTGAACGTTAAACTTGTCTATTGCCTCGTTAGGCACCTTTGCCGGTAAGTGGGCACGGTGAAGTTCGCGTTCTAAAAGCTCTTTACCAGCGGCAAGGTTTTTGTCTCTGTCTTGCTTTTTAAAGAAAGAATGAATGGTAGCGCGAGCGCGCGAGGAATGTACGTAACCTAGGCCTGGATGCATCCAGTCTCGACTGGGGTTTGGCTCTTTACCTGTTAGCACTTCAATTTGATCGCCGCTTTGCAGCAAATAAGTAAACGGCACAATGCGCCCGTTAACCTTGGCGCCAATACAGCGGTGACCCACATTACTGTGAATGTAGTAAGCAAAGTCTAACGGTGTTGCGCCTTGCGGCAAATCTATTACGTCGCCTTTTGGCGTAAACACGTACACGCGGTCATCAAACACCTGACTGCGCAGCTCTTCCACTAAATCGCCCGACTCAGCCACTTCTTCTTGCCACGCTAATATTCGGCGAAGCCAGTTGATGCGCTCATCGTAGCCCGATTGTTTACCTGTACTACCTTCCTTATATTTCCAGTGCGCCGCTACACCAAGCTCTGCGTCTTGGTGCATTTGCTGTGTTCTAATCTGTATTTCTACCGACTTACCTTCAGGCCCTACAATAACGGTATGAATAGACTGGTATCCGTTTGGCTTTGGGGTTGCAATATAGTCGTCGAATTCATTCGGTAAGTGTTTATAGCTGGCATGTACTGTGCCTAGCGCGGCATAACAGTCTTGTAAACGTTCGGCAATAATACGAACCGCACGAATATCGAAAAGCTGCTCAAACGTAAGACGCTTCTTTTGCATTTTCTTCCAAATGCTAAAGATATGTTTGGGGCGGCCATACACTTCGGCGCGAATATGTTCGTTGTCTAATAGCTTCTGAAGATCATCAACGATGGTATCAATGTACTGAGCGCGGGCCTTGCGCTTGCCATCAAGCTGCTGCGCAATTTGTTTGTAGGTTATGGGGTGAAGGTAGCGAAAGGCTAAGTCTTCTAGCTCCCATTTAAGCTGGCCAATACCTAAACGATTTGCTAATGGTGCATAAATGCTGGCGCACTCGCGGGCAACCATTACACGGGTTTCTTCGTCGGCTTTTTTGACCTGCTGTAGGGCGCAAATGCGCTCTGCCATTTTAATAACAACGGCGCGCACATCTTCCACCATTGCCAGCAACATTCGACGAATACTGTCGATATGTTGTTCGTCTGACTTCTCGGCAAAACCAGAGCCGCTTACTTTTCTAGCGTGCAGCGTTTTAATGGCGTCCATTCTGCGTACGCCAACAATAAGGTCGCGTATCTCACCACCAAACTCTTCATATATATCATCTTCGTTCAGTGCATGCTGTTCACAGTAAGGGAAAACCAGTGCGGCTTGAAGCGTGGCATCGTCCATATTTAGCTGGCATAAGATTTCTACCATTTCCTGCCCCACAAGCAAACGCTCGGGAATAGTAGAAACGGCACTCAACTTTTCCTTGGTTTCTTCTGCTAAACCAAGACTGTCTATCCAAGCTTCAAACGATGGCCTATCGGCCTCATGCACTTTTCTTGTCGATACCATATTCGTTACTCGTTACTGCGGTTTCGCTGTGAATAAAGCCATCATTTCCATGTGATGTGTAAATGGGAACATTTCTACTGCTCCAGCTTTCTCAATAGCATAACCACCATCAAGCAGCACCTTTGCATCTCTTGCGAAAGTACTAGGGTTGCAAGAAACATACACTATCGCTTTTGGCATTGCTTTTACAAGGGCATGACAAACCGTCAATGCACCTTCTCGCGAAGGGTCTAGCAACACTTTGTGAAAACCACCTTCAAGTGAACGCTGAACATTTGCTTCATCAGACAAATCAAGATGCAGCCAATCGACATTATTAATGCCCTGTGCAAGTGCGTTAGCTTTTGCTCGTTGCACCATTTCAGCCACGCCTTCGATAGCCTGCACTTGAGCTCCTGTTTTTGTCACTGCGTTCGCTAACGGCAGCGTAAAATTACCCAGCCCGCTAAACCAGTCTGCAACACGTTCATCACTTTGCACATTCAGCCAATGAAGAGCCTGACGAATCATTTTCTCATTCACCACCTTGTTAACCTGAACAAAGTCATTGGCGGAAGGCGTTAGCCAAAACCCGTCTATTGTGTTTACCCGTACTTCAGGAAGAACGTTAGTCGATTGTGTCTCTCTTGTTGCATCGAAAAGGCTGCGCATAGTGCCTTTTTTGTCTTCAAATACAACGCTAAAGGCGTGCTCACTTGCTACTTTTCTTACTGCGTTAATTAAAGCAGGCTCAAGTGACTTTGTATGCTTTATGGTGACTAAAGGTGCTACCTTAGAGGCTAGCCTATTCGTTTCGGTTTCTTGCGTATCAGTGTGAGGGTCTGGCGCTATCAAGCTTATATGGCCAATGTGCCGTGCGCTTTCAAACCCAGATAAACACTTGTTAAGGAGCCCTGGCAGCGCACTAAGTGGCGCAGCCAAAATAGGGCATTGCTGTATATTCACTACCTTGTTGCTGCCTGCTGCACGAAAACCTAGCTTAATGTTGTCGCTGTTACGTGCATCTATGGCCAACCTTGCTTTACGGCGATATTGCGGGCGCTCACCACTTAATGGCGCTTGCCATGCCGATGGTGGCATATCTAACTGGTGCATCATCATGTCACAAAGTGCACTATCACGAAGTGATAGTGCGGCTTCTGGCTCAATATGCTGTAACTGGCATCCACCACATTCGTTAAAAACCGGGCAAAAAGGTACAGTGCGATGTTCTGATTTAGCAGTAACAACTCGCAACGCTTTGGCTTGCGCCACATTCTTTTTCAGTGATAGGACTTCAACATCACAGGTTTCGCCAGGCAATGCGCCTTGTACGAAAAACGTGGTTTTGCCTCGAGTTACGCCCTGCCCCATCCAATCAAGAGAATCTATGGTTACCGTTGTGGTGCTACCAACGTCCAGTGCGAGGTAGCTTGTTGAAGTATCAGGTTGCTTGTTGCCATGAGGTTTGCCTGCTGACTTCTTGGTAAACCGCAACCCAGCAACTTGAGCATTGGCATTAGCGCGTTTCACCTCGCTTTGCTTTTTTAAAGACGCATTCTTTTTGCGAGATTGTTTAAAAAGGTTAGCCAAAGGTAACTCCGCTTATTCGCACTATGTTTTTTAATTAACTGATTTAAAGTAAATATTTAAGGTAACTAACTTAGGGTAATTCAGTTGGGGCTTTTAATTTAGGCTTTCAGTATTTGAAAGGCTGCGAATTAGTCTGATTCAAGTATAACGGTAGCGACAGCATAATGCTGCTCATCAGAAATACTCACTGCACTGCGAGTGATACCTCTTGCCTCACACTTTTCTTGAAACGCGCCGTTAAACACAAGTAATGGTGCGCCAAGTTCGTTGTTTCGCACTTCAATATGCTGCCAGCTAATGCCATTGCCGATACCAGTTCCAAGTGCTTTCACAGCGGCTTCCTTGACTGCAAAGCGCTTGGCTAAAAAACGAATAGGCGAACTATGCTCTATAAACTGTTGCCACTCCGCTGGTGTTAAAACGCGTTTAGCTAAACGTTCATTCACTTCGTCGTTTTTACCTAAACGCGCAATTTCAACAATGTCTGTTCCTAAGCCAGCAATTGCCATAATTCATAGCTACCTTATGTTAGATACCAGCTCGCGCTTCAAGCATTAATTTACGCATATCTGCCACAGCAGTATGCAAGCCGTCGAACGCTGCACGAGCGATAATGGCGTGGCCAATATTTAGCTCAATAAGTTGAGGAATAGCGGCAATTGGCTTTACATTATGATAGTGCAAACCGTGACCAGCGTTCACTTTTAACCCCAAACTGTCGGCATATTCAACACCTTCAACCAATCGTGCTAGTTCTTTATTTTGCTCTTCTTCACTGGTTGCTTCTGCGTACTGACCTGTATGTATTTCAATATACGGGGCGTTGCATTTCGCAGCGGCATCAATTTGTGCTTTGTCAGCATCAATAAACAACGACACTAAAATATTTGCGTTTGCTAATCGGTCACAAGCGGCTTTGATAACATCGAAATTACCTGCAACATCAAGCCCACCTTCGGTAGTAAGTTCTTCACGCTTTTCTGGTACTAAACAGCAAAATACTGGCTTTACTTCTTCAGCAATGGCCAACATTTCATCCGTTACTGCCATTTCTAAATTAAGGCGAGTATTAATGGTTTGCGCAAGAATTCTTACATCGCGATCTTTAATATGGCGGCGGTCTTCACGAAGGTGCACCGTTATGCCATCAGCACCGGCGCGTTCAGCGATATCTGCGGCATGCACTGGGTCTGGATAATGGGTTCCGCGCGCGTTGCGCAATGTTGCAATATGGTCGATGTTAACGCCTAGAAGTATCGTGCTCATTTCATCACCTAGCATTGAAGACGCTGACTTATCAGCCTCGTAAGTTAATATAGTTATGTTGGGGCAGTTAGGCGCAAACATAAATCGCCACCGACCTCAAAATGAATGAGCGGATTGTAGCAAAATTTTTACTTGCAAGGGGTACAATTACAACCCTACCTACCTGTGTTAAAAGAAAATAATTTTCTTAAAGACGCATGTTAAACAACGTAATTGGAAAAGATAAAAAATTTAAGTGATGCATTAAGCATAACCAGATGTTGCTAGCGTTTTTGGGGCATAAAAAGCTCGCGGCTTTTTAACGGCTTCGAACCAATAAGTGGCTTAAGCAAATCACGACACAATACTTTAGCTACTTTTTTACTTAACGGTGTAAATTCCCCCTGCGCCAGTGACAGCAACGCACTTCCAGGAAAACCTCGTGCACCGGCCATAGTATCTGGCATCTGTACAAAACCTGCATCTGGTTGAAAATGATAGCTGCCTTTTTCCTCAATGGGCATTTCGTATTCTACATCAGTAGTGAAGTCGGGCAGTAACCCCATCTCATCTAATAAGGCAAATTCAAATTCACGCAGCGTTACTTCAATGTCGCCATTGAGATGCAGGGCATTTAGTGCACTTTCATACGCACTGTATACGCCATCGCTGGCTAAACCGGCTGGCAATATGCGGTTTGACAGTTCGTTTACGTACATGGCGCAGAATAAGGCAGTACCAACGAGAGATATAGATGGCGACACGCTTTCAACATGTCGCAAGTTTTTGAGTTCCGACTTACCACTGAGCTGAATACGTAAATGTTGAAAGGGTTGAAGTAGGCTTTTTTTATCAGACTTACTGTTTTTAACGCCCTTTGCTACAGCACTAATACGCCCTTCTTCCAGCGTAAAAAAGTCGACAATATAACTGGTCTCACGATAGGGACGTCTATGCAGCACATACGCGTTCAACCACTCATCATTCATTGTCATCTTCTTTTTTACTTTTGATTTTTCTTTACTACTAGCTTCGTTTAATTCTTACCACTTTCATGGTTTCAAACTCAATGCCGGCAACGTCTTCAACATGACGATAATACGTCACGTTAACACGGGCACCTTTTAAATTTTGATAGTGCTGCTTTCTTCGATAAATAAAGGGAACGTCTATTCCTTCAAGCATAATAGTGTGGCGAACCCAATCACTGTTTTTCTCTTCTCGCTGCACGTGAGAAATCACTTTTGCATTGTCAGTTTGATTAAGCTGTCCGTGCTTTTCTAATAGTTTTTGTCGTTCTGTTTTAGCCACATTAACCCTACTTTTAGCGATATCCTTTCTTTTCATCACAACCTTAAAGCTTTTGCCGCTTGCACCCCAAGGTATGTATGTACTTACTTGCACGCATCAATTTGCTCAACAATAAGCTGAACAGTTTCTTGGCCTCGAAAAACGTTTACGTCCAATCGGTATGCAATATGAACCCGTTTTACCATTGCGTTTGGCCACGTTTTTATATCTACGTTAAATGCTATTGCGTCAACCTCTGATGAACCTTGGCTTCGCAACACCATTTTTAAATGCTTTTGCCCTACTAAACGCTGATCGAGTAATTCGAACTCTCCGTCAAACAGCGGTGACTCAAACCCTTGGCCGAAAGGCCCAGCTTGGCGCAATAAATGGGCAAAGGGTAAGCTTAATTCACTGTCAGACAGGTCGCCGTCTGACAGCAAAGCATGGTTACCGTCTAGTTTTGCTACGTGCTCTTGTGCCACCTTAACAAACGCATGCTCAAATGCTTTTAGTTTAGCAACCGGTAAGCTTAAACCTGCCGCCATGGCGTGCCCACCAAATTTGTCTATTACACCAGGGTAGCGTGTGTTAACTTCATCCAACACATCGCGAATATGCACGCCAGGTATCGAACGTGCCGAACCTTTAATAACTTCATCATCTTGATGAGCAAAAGCAATGACTGGCTTTAAATACTGCTCCTTTAAACGCCCTGCAACAATACCTATTACACCTTGGTGGAAGTCTTCTCTATATACCACCAGTGCAGCAGGAATATCGCCTTCATTAATCGCCATTTCTTGTAGCGCTTGCTCGGCTTGCGCCTTCATGCCCGTTTCAATTTCACGGCGTTCTTTATTCAAGGCATCTAGTTCAGCGGCAATCATGCGCGCTTGAATAGTGTCATCTTCTAACAAACAGGCGATGCCCTGCGACATATCATCTAATCGACCTGCAGCATTAAGGCGCGGGCCAACGACAAAACCTAGATCGGTGGACGTTAAATGCGAACACTCTCTATTCGCCACTTCCACAAGGGCCTTTATGCCAGGTCGACATTTACCCGCGCGGATACGCTGAAGGCCTTGGTGCACCAAAATACGGTTGTTTTTATCAAGCACGACCACATCGGCAACAGTGCCTACTGCCACAATGTCTAGTAACGATGCCAAATTTGGTGGCGCTATATTTGTGCGTTCAAAATAACCACGCTGCTGCAGCTCTGCTTTAAGTGCCAGCATGATATAAAAGGCCACGCCAACACCCGCCAAATTTTTTGATACAAATGTACAGCCAGGTTGATTGGGGTTAACAATAGCGTCTGCGGGCGGTAATTCATTGCCCGGTAAGTGATGGTCGGTAACCAAAACCTGCAAACCTAACTGTTTTGCGTGCTTCACGCCGTCTATACAGCTAATGCCATTGTCTACGGTAACAATGATGTCAGCACCTTGCTGTGCCGCAACATCAACAATAGGCACGCTTAAGCCATAGCCAAAGTCGAATCTATTGGGTACTAAGAAGTCTGCGTTGTTATGCCCCATCATTTTAAGCGCAAGCATACACACCGAAGTGCTTGTTGCGCCGTCAGCATCAAAGTCGCCTACTATAATTAAACGCTTGTTCTGCTCAACAGTATCAGCCAATAAACGGGCTGCTTCAGCCATTCCTTTTAGTGCGTTGAAATGGGTAAGCCCTTTTAGGCCATTTTCTAAGTCGTCGATATGCGTAATGTTTCGGCCGCGATAAATTCTATCAATAACAGGGTGCAAGTCTTCGCTTAAAGACGCTCCCGCGACATCTCGTCGTACAATGGGCAGGATCATGAAGTATCACTTTCTAATTCTGAAGATGGCAGCGCTTTATATTTTAGGCATAACAGAAAAACGCTGTTTAATATGTGCGAAATGATATCGCATAAAACAAAAAAACGCACAAATCGTGCGTTTTCTTTTTTCGAAAATATAGCCCATACCAAAAAAGTGTGGGCACTATTCATTTAAGACTGAGCGGCAGCGTCTAATGCTTGCGAAAGTAGCGCTGCAGGCTGATAACCGGGAATAAGTGAGCCGTCTGGAAGAATGATGTTTGGCGTGCCGTTTACACCAAGCTTCTGACCTAACATATACTGCTCTGCTACTTTATTAGTACAGCTAGCAGCAGCAACATCATCACCCGCCTTGGCGTCTGTCAGCGCCTGCTGTGGATTTTCAGCACACCATACCGACACCATATCGTTGTAGTTCGGGCTGTTTAAGCCAGAACGCGGAAACGCAAGATATTGAACAGTAATACCTTTTTCATTTAGCTCATCAATTTCGTTGTGAAACTTACGGCAGTAACCACAGGTGATATCAGTAAATACGCTGATAACGTGTTTTTCTTCTTTCGCCTTAAACACAATAGCAGAAGACGCCATATTGTTTACGCCTTCAACACGCAGTGACGATAGCGCAACTTCGGTTTCGTTACGCATTTCAGCATCAATGTTGAAAACACGTGCCTGAAGCAAATACTCACCGTCTTCACTTACATAAAAAAGCCCACGGTTTGTTGATACCTGAACCAAACCTTTTACCGGTGAATCTGCTATAGAATCTACCTCAAGCCCTAGCTTTGAAGTAAGTTTGTTTGTTATTGCTGCGTCATCTGCGGCAAATACAGCTGAACTGAGAAGCGAGGTAGCGGCAATCGCGCCTGCAAGGATGAACTGTTTTACTGCTTTCACTTAAATTACTCCATCAGCCACATTGGGCTTTATTCTTAGGCGGTCACTATTACCATGGGTATAGTTAATACGCCGCGAAATCTGATTACTTGTACGAGATATGCTAGATAAAAGCTTAGCTGTTAAACCCAGCTATTTATTTCGTTGTTTAGCTATCAGACCGTCTAACCTTGTAAAAAATTGCATTAATGCTAACACACTACACTGCGATTAAAACACGCACTCCCACCACTTATCGTGTGAATGCGCTACTTGATAGCACACTCGTTTCCCTTTTGCCCTCTTCCACTATGTATTTCTGTATTCTATCTGCTCTATCTACCCTCTTGGGTGATGGCTGTGTATCAATGTTTGCAGTCTTTCTGTTGCAACGTGGGTATAAATCTGGGTTGTTGATAGGTCACTGTGCCCCAGCAACATTTGTACTACACGCAGGTCGGCACCGTGATTAAGTAAATGCGTAGCAAACGCATGGCGCAACGTGTGCGGCGACAAATGCTGCTCAATGCCTGCTTTTACAGCGTAATATTTAATTCTGTGCCAAAACGTTTGGCGCGTCATTTTTTGCCCACGTTTACTTAAATACACAAAATCTGACTGTTTCGATGCAAGAACAGGTCGCGCGGTTCTAATGTAGTGTAATAGCCACTCAATAGCCTCTTCGCCAAGTGGCACTAGTCGCTCTTTATCACCTTTACCAACAACCCTTACAACGCCTTGCTGTAGGCTTATTTGATCCATAGTTAAACCAATTAACTCGCTAACGCGAAGCCCTGTTGCATACAACACTTCTAGCATGCTTTTATCACGACATTCTATGGGGTCATCGGTAAGCGGAGCCGACAGCAAGTCCTCTACTTGTTGCTCACTTAACGAAGTGGGCAAAGACTTTGGCGTTTTAGGGTTAGACAGCGCAGAAACAGGGCTATCTACGCGTACTTGCTTACTAATTAAAAACACGAAAAAAGCCCGAATTGCGCTAAGAGCTCGCTGCGTGCTTCTTGTAGATAACCCTGTGTCATGGCGATGTGCCAAATAATCTTGAAGTTGCTCGGTAGTTAAAACAGCAATGTCTTTGACACCAATGTTATTGCTAAAAATAGCCAGTTTAGTTAAGTCGGTTCGATAACTTTGCTGCGTGTGATCTGACAACCCTTTTTCCAACCACAACATGTCGATGAAGCCATCAATATGCGCTTGGCTGGCCGCGGGCACATAAGTTAATTCTCGCGCTGGTTTACTTGCTTTACCACCCATTAAAAACCACGCTTCTGCTTAATAAGCTCATAAGCTGACTGTATGTCTTGCGCTTTCTTTTTCGCTATTTCCATCGCTTGTTCGGGCAACCCTTTCGATACCAGCTTATCGGGGTGATGCTCGGCCATGCGCTTGCGATATGCACGCTTTATAACCTTTTCGTCATCGCTGGCCGAAACACCAAGTATACGGTATGCATCGTCGATACTTTGCTGTTCCGAATACGTACTTTGCTGACCATGAGCGCCTTGACGATAGCCACCTTGTCGAGACTGCTGTGAGCGGCCTCGGCGAAAACGTATTTCAGCTTCATAAATGGAAATAAGATAGTCTAGGTCACGACGTCTAAAACCAAGGGGCTTCGCCACCTTTTCAAGCACGTTATACTCTTCTTGAGAAAGCTGCCCATCTGCAAATGCGGCTTGAATAAGGATTTCTAAAAAGACTTGAAGAATATCTCTGCGACCGTGCGTAGCCTCATAAAAGCCTTTAAGAGTATCAACCAGCGGAAAATCTCTTGCCTTGCCTTCTCGAAATGCTTCCTGAGCCTCGCGTCTGGCGTCACCGGTAAGCTGCATTTCGTCCATCAGTGCCGTAGCAACTTCAATTTCTTTACTGGTTACTTTGCCGTCTGCTTTTGCCAAATGCCCCAACGCGCTGAAAAGGCTGTGAAAAAATATGGCTTGCTGTTTAAGGCTGTCTTGGTCAGAAAAAAAGCGTCCAAACCCGCCGAGTCGATTGAAGTCCTGGCTGTATGCTTTATCGAAGAAATGCCCCACGATGAGCCCTAAAATGGCTCCTGGGATTTTTAAAAACATAAACCCAAAAACAGCGCCGAGGATCTTTCCCCAAATTGACATGAATTAGCTCTCCGTTGCGCGGCTATCTGCTTGACACGCTTTTATAAGTTGAAAGGAAGCTTGGTTTTATGCTCCCTAAATTGTCTTGTGGCAATATACCAAAGCCGCAAATATAAAGAAAAGGGATAAAATGCACAGAAAAAGCGCATTTTTTTACCTCAATGGTTGGTTATTGAAGCAGAAGTGCTTAGAATTGAGGGCTTAATGAAAATTTTGCCGAACTCTTTTAAAGAACGCGTCTCTTAAATAGAGTAAAAAAGCACAAACAATAAAACAGGCCGTCCTTTTACGCATGAAAAATACCTGCGCCATGCTCGTTTCCGCGACCCTTTTGCCTTCTGTCGCGATTGCTCAGGAAACACTAGCAAACACCACAAATACAGCCACCGAAGCTGTGCCCGTTGCGTTTTGCTCAGCTGAACCAGTGACCTTTAGTAGTGAAGCGCTAATGCCCAAAGGGCATGTAAAAGTAGAAGCGAACAGAACCGAGATTATTGAAGACACAGTTGCCTTGTTTTCTGGCAATGTTGATATTACCTCAGACACGGCGGTGATAAGCGCATCGCAAGCACAGGTTAACGGCGGTGGCAGGGATCTCATCGCGAAAGGCGATGTAGTGTACCAAGATGCTCAGCTTAAAGTTGAAAGCGATTCTGTGACACTTCGCGCAACCGAAGAGCGCCTAGAAATGGCAAACACGCGGTATCAACTTACCGGTTTCGTTGGTCAAGGTGCTGCAGAGGACATCCTTCTTGCTACCGACACGGGCATTGTGCTTAGCGACGTAAGTTTTTCAACGTGTCCAGAGGGGCAAGAAGACTGGCAGATTCGTGCCAGTGAGATTAGCTTAGAAAAAGGAACCGTATGGGGTCAGGCTAAACATACCCGTTTTTACATTGCCGATATACCTGTATTTTATCTTCCCTACTTTGCCTTCCCAGTAAGTAACCAGCGTCAAACTGGTCTGCTTTTTCCGAACTTAACAAGCTCAAGTCGTACAGGTGTAGATTACACCCAGCCGTTTTACTGGAACATGGCACCTAATTACGACATGACAATCTCACCGCGTTTGATGACCCGTCGCGGTGTGCAGTTAAATACCGAGTTTCGCTACTTGAGCGAGACAAGCCAAAGTAAAGCCTATATTGAATACTTGCCGAGTGACTCAGATATTGACGGTAACCCAGACCGTTACTTTTATCGTTTAGAGCATCAAGGGTTAATTGGCGACAACTGGCTGCTTAACGTTGATTTCAACGGGTTAAGCGACAATAACTATCTGTTAGATTTAGGCAGCGATTATTACAGCCGTGCCGATACGCATTTGTACAGAAGTGTTGGGCTAAGCTATTACTCTGAAAATATCGCGCTGCAAATGCAGGTAAAAGACTTTGAAGTACTTGGTAATATTGCTGATAGTTACCGTGCGGTGCCAGAAATTAAGGTAAATTACACCAAGCCTTTGGGTGACTTATTCGAATTTAGCATCGACTCTGAGCTCGCACATTTCGACAACGCGCTCGACACAGCGCCTACTGCAACCCGTTTTCACATTGCGCCTACCCTTGCCATGCCGCTGCGCGCTGCTTGGGGTGAATTTGTTGCTGAAACCACCATTTTTCAAACGGTTTACCAACAAGACAATGTTGAAGGAACACCTTTAGCGGAAGACGTTGACCGTACCTTGGGTCAAGCAAGGCTATACGGCGCCCTTTTCTTTGAACGCGACAAATCGTGGTTCGATGAAAATTTATCAATGACCTTTGAACCGAAAGTGCAGTATTTGTATACGTCTTTCGAAGATCAAACTGACATCGGTTTTTACGACTCAACGCCACTGCTAACCGATGTTGAAGGATTGTTCCGCGGCCAAGAATTTACTGGCCTTGACCGAATTAACGACAACAATCAAATTACACTTGGTGCAACCACGCGCCTGTTAGATAAAAACAACAGGGAACAATTTGTATTGAGCGTGGGTCAGATATTCTACCTTGAAGATAACAAGGTAATTGCAGCTACGAAAAATCAAGACCGCTCTGCACTTGCTGCCGAAGTAGATTGGCGTGTAAATAACAATTGGTTTTTACACACCGATGTACAGGTAACGACCGAAACAGAAAAAGTTGATTTAAGCAGTATTGGTGTTGAATACCGAAAAGATGCCAGTCGCTTTATACAACTCAGCCATCGTTATGTAAGAGATTTAAGTGGTGAAACCATTGACCAAATTGGTGTATCGGCAAGCTGGCCCATCTCTGAAAATTGGCAATGGGTAGGCAGAACTTACCGAGATTTGGAAAGACATCGCAGTGTTGAAACTTACACTGGTATTCAATATGAATCTTGCTGCTGGGCCGTTCGTCTAGTTGCTCAGCGCACGCTGAACAATCGCTTTAATGCAAGAGGCGAGCAAACTTTTGACGATTTCGACTCGGGTATTTCACTGCAATTTATCTTTAAAGGTATTGGTTCGTCTGGAACAAGAAGAAGCATGCTGCAAGACGGTATGTTTGGCTATCGACAGCCTTATAGTTTAAATTAACCCGCAATTGTGCGTACCAGTAGTACGCTTGAGTGCAATTAACTAATAGAATAAGAGTGTTTATGAAGTTCATTATCCGTGCATTGATGTTAGGTGCCCTTCTTTCGTTTAACACCGTTGCTCAAGAGGTGATGCTTGATCGTGTGGCTGTTATTGTTGACCAAGGCGTAGTGCTAGAAAGCGAGATTGACGCGCTTGTAGCTGAAGTTAAACGCAATGCGCAAGCAAACAATCAGCAATTGCCATCAGACCGCGCACTTCGCACTCAGGCCATAGAGCGATTAATTACGAAAAACCTTCAGCTACAAATGGCCGAGCGTATGGGTATTCGCATTAGCGATCCTCAGCTGGAGCAAACGATAAGCAACATTGCAACTAATCAAGGTGCAACAGTAGAACGCCTACGTGCACAGCTTGCTGCTGACGGTATCGCTTATGAAGACTACCGCGAAGACATTCGCGAAGAAATTATTATGGGTGAAGTGCGCCGCGCTAACGTACGTCGCCGTGTTTACATTACGCCTCAAGAAATTGAAACGTTGCTATCTGTAATGGAACAACAAGGTGCAGAGCAGGCTGAATACCGTCTAGGTCATATACTTATCGGTTTTCCACCAGAGCCATCTGATGAAGATATTCAAGCTGCGCGCGAGCGTGCTGACAAAGTTATTGGCTTATTAGAGTCAGGTTCTGATTTTGCCAAAATTGCAATTGCCTCTTCATCAGGTAACGAAGCACTTGAAGGCGGTGATATGGGCTGGTTGAACATTAACTCTATGCCAACACTTTTTGCTGAAGCTATCCAAGAAAAAGAAAAAGATTCACTGGTAGGCCCTATTCGAAGTGGAGCAGGTTTCCACATTCTGAAAGTAATAGACACGCGCGGTATTGAAAAAGTTACTGTTGAAGAAGTGAAGTCTCGTCACATTCTTGTAAAACCTTCCATTATTTTGAGTGAAGACAAAGCAAAAGAAATGCTTATCGGGTTTAAAGAAGACGTGATTAATGGCGATGCAGACTTTGCCGAACTAGCGAAAGAGCATTCTGAAGATCCTGGTTCAGCGCTACGTGGCGGTGAGTTAGGTTGGTCAGATCCAAAAGTTTACGTACCTGAATTCTCAGAAGCACTAGCAAACCTAGAGCCTGGTGAATTTAGCCAACCTGTGCGTACCGTTCACGGCTGGCACTTAATCCAGCTATTAGAGCGCCGCGTTGATGACGCAACTGACAAGCGCAAAGAAGACAAAGCCTATCAGCTGATTTTCAACCGGAAGTTTGCTGAAGAAACCGAGAACTGGCTACGTGAAATGCGCGATTCAGCGTATGTAGAAGTTGTCGAGTCATAAGAGAGAAGACACATTAGTACATGAGTACACCGATTAAAATTGCAATAACACCGGGAGAGCCGGCGGGAATAGGGCCAGATTTAATTATTAAACTGGCCCAAGAAGCTTGGCAGGCTCAGCTTGTGGTATTCGCCGACAGAGCCATGCTTGAACAAAGAGCTGAGATGCTAGGCCTACCGCTAACCCTTATTGATTACGACGCCAATAACCCGCAAATTCAAAATGCGGGTTCGTTGTATATTAAGCAAATAGACAAATCTGTTGATGTAGTAGCCGGTACGCTTAATAGCGACAACGGCTTATACGTTGTTGAAACCCTTCGCCAAGCCTGCCAAGCTAATATGGATGGGGACTTCGACGCCGTGGTTACGGGCCCTGTTCACAAGGGCATTATTAACCAAGCGGGCGTGTCTTTTAGTGGCCATACCGAGTTTTTTGCCTATCAGTCGAACACGATAGACGTGGTTATGCTGTTATCGACAGAAGGACTGAATGTGGCACTAGCCACTACCCACATTCCTCTAGAGTATGTAGCTAAGGCCATTACGCGCGAACGCCTGCATAAAGTTATTCATATCATTAATACCGACTTAAAATTAAAGTTTGGCATTAAAGAGCCTAATATTTATGTATGCGGATTAAATCCTCACGCGGGTGAAGATGGTCATATTGGTAAAGAAGAAATTCAAACTATCACGCCAGCCCTTGATGAGCTGCGTGAAGAAGGCTTGAATATTACCGGTCCATTACCCGCCGATACTATTTTTCAGCCTAAATACCTTGATAAAGCCGATGTTGTGTTAGCAATGTATCACGATCAAGGGCTACCCGTGCTAAAATACAAGGGTTTTGGCGCCTCGGTGAATATTACCCTAGGCCTTCCTTTTGTTCGTACATCTGTCGACCATGGTACCGCGCTTGATTTAGCGGGCACGGGTGAGGCAGACGCGGGCAGTTTCAGAAAAGCATTAGAAAAAGCCATTGAGCTTGCACATCATCAACAATGAGTAAAACACATTTAGGCCACACGGCCAGAAAGCGCTTCGGTCAGAACTTTCTTCACGATGAATACGTGATTGGAAAAATTGTTGCCGCCATTGCCCCAAAGAACGAGCAAAACCTGGTTGAAATAGGGCCTGGATTAGGCGCACTTACCGACCCTGTATGCGAAGAAGTTAACGCACTGACCGTTATTGAGCTAGACCGGGATCTTGCCAAGCGCTTACGCCATCACCCATTTAACGGTGAAAAGCTTACCGTCATTGAGCAAGACGCAATGACAATGGATTTTTCTGCCTTATTGAAAGATATGCCGGAAAAAGACAAGAAACTGCGCGTTTTTGGCAACCTGCCCTACAACATTTCAACGCCGTTAATGTTTCACCTATTCGACCACGCGCAAAGCATTGAAGACATGCACTTCATGTTGCAAAAAGAAGTGGTTAACCGCCTTGCTGCGGGCCCTGGTTCGAAAAACTACGGCAGATTGTCTGTTATGGCGCAGTATTACTGCCACGTTATCCCCGTGCTGAACGTGCCGCCAGGCGCTTTCAAGCCTGCACCAAAAGTAGACTCGGCGGTGGTGAAATTGATACCACATCAAACACCACCTGTTGATGTTGAGTCGGTAAATACGCTTGAGCGCGTGTGTGCACAAGCTTTCAATCAACGCCGTAAAACCATTCGTAATTCGCTGAAAGACTGCCTAAGTGAAGAAGAAATTTCAGCACTTGGAATAGATCCAACATGCCGAGCAGAAGTGTTGTCGCTTAGCGACTTTGCCACATTGGCAAATGCGGTTTCAGCAAAAGAAAGCCAGCAAGAGCAGTAATTTGCTATGGATACTCCTGACATTGAGGTGCGAGTTAACACTCGCCACCTACCTGAACACCTTCCTTCAGATTCAAAGCAATACGCATTTGCCTATCACATTAAGATAGAGAATAAGAGCCTTGAGACAGTGCAGCTTATCAACCGCTACTGGCGCATTTGTGATGCCAATGGAAAAGCGTCAGAAGTAGAAGGCGCTGGCGTTGTGGGTAAACAGCCTATAATGAAAGCAGGTGAATCGTTCGAGTATACTAGCGGTGCTGTTATTGACACACCCGTTGGCAGTATGGAAGGCTACTACGAAATGGAGCGGGAAAACGGCGAACGCTTCCGTGTTCCCATTGCTGTGTTTCGATTAGCGGTACCTAATATACTCCATTAATTTTTCTAAGCGCAGAGAAAGCTATCTTGTCGCAAAGCAATACCTATGTCATTGGCGATATTCAAGGCTGTTACGAAGGCCTTCGCCGTATACTAGATAAAGTTAAGTTTAATCCCGACTCGGACACACTGCTTGCGGTGGGCGACCTAGTGGCAAGAGGTGAAGATTCACTTAGCACACTTCGTTTTTTAAAGTCGCTGGGAAACGGGTTTTCAAGCGTGCTGGGAAATCATGACTTACATTTGCTGTCAGTTATTAATGGCTTACGAAAAGCGAAAAAATCAGACAAATTAAACCCGCTGTTAAAGGCTAACGACCTACAAGAGCTTACTGACTGGCTTCGACAGTTTCCGTTGGTAAAACACATAGCGCCTAACACCATAATGGTTCATGCGGGCCTGTATCCACAGTGGTCAATCGACGAGGCTGTTAGCCTAAGTGACGAGGTAAGCAAGGTGCTTCGTGCCGACAATTACGCTGAGTTTCTAAGCGACATGTATGGAAACGAGCCCAACCGTTGGGACAATGACCTACAAGGTAAAAAGCGCCTTCGTTTTGTAGTTAATGCGTGCACTCGCATGCGCTTTATAGAGAATAACAACGCACTAGACTTTGAGCACAAATCTCACCCTAGTGCCGTCGCTAATAGCGTCAATAGTTCACTTCAACCTTGGTTCACTGTAGATAACCTTAAACTAGATAAAAACGACCGCGTTGTTTTTGGCCATTGGGCTGCGCTGTCGGGGCAAACACAAAAGCACCAGTTTATAGGTTTAGACACAGGTTATGTGTGGGGACAGTCAATGACCATGCTTAACCTTAATTCAAACGAACTTGTACAAATTGACGCTTAAGCTCACGCCCTTCACTTCTTAGTTTTCGGATTTAAAGCAAAGATCATCACGGCACTGGTATTACCAGTGCTTAAATTATTCATCTACTAGCAATTTAGGTAAACATTAAGTTGTTGTAGCCGATACAATAACGTGTTCCAAACGATGTAGTTTATTCTCTTACCTCGGCGTATGTAGAAACGAGTGCTAGCGAAAAGGTATATTTTACCGCGCTAGAGGGGTAATATCGTAACCGATAAAAACAAAAAAACACTCATCCAGGAGTTCCGATGAAAATAACGGTAGCCACACGCATAATCGGTGGATTTGTAGCGATAAGTGCTCTTCTGATCATTATCAGTGTTGTTTCACTCTTCAACCTTAATTCAATAGGTTCAGCGACCGAAGAAGTAAATGACGTAGCACTTCCCACCGTAGCAGGTAGTAACGCACTGAAAGCCAGCTTCCTCAACATGGGTAGACTGACTTTTGAGAGCTACATCGAAGAGGAACTCGGTGGACTTAAAGAAAAACGTGACGCGTTTAATGCCGCAAAAGACACGTTTGAAACAGAATACAAAAAGTTAGCGCAAGCAGTAAAAAACGAACCACAGCTAAAAAGCACGCTTAATGGTGTTCGCGAGAGTTACGAAACCTATATCAGAAATGTTGAAGCGCTATATAACAGCCACCAGCAATACTTAGAGTTACGCAACACCATTCAAAGCCGTTTAGGCGATGCTGAAGACAACGCCGACGATGCATCTACATACCTTCTAGATTTTTCTGACCTTGATGCAGTTGACAGCGATCCAAAGCTTCGTCGCGCTGCTGAAATTGGCGGCCAGTTAGAAACGTCATTGCTGTCTCTTTTAACGGTTTCATCGGAATACGTTAAAACGCAAACCCTTATTCGTTCACAAACGTTGGGCAATGAGGTTGATTTGGTTGTAGAGAAAGTGGTTACGCAGCTTAGCGATATGGTGCAAACCGCAGATGGTCGCGATGACTCTGGAACGTTAGATGATATTAACGAATTAGTTAACGATGCGGTAAACGCTATTAAAGCTAGCGACGGTGTTGTTCAGCTACATATTGATCGTCTTGAACGCAGAAACGATGCGGAGAAAGCGCTTAATGCCTCTGACGAAAACATTGCACAAGGTGTGGTAGACCTTGAAAACCTATTAAGCCTTGCTGATAGAAAAGCCAGCGATGTTGAAGAGCAAGTTAACAATACCATTGCTACGGGCAATACCATTGTTATCGTGGTAGTGCTTATCTCGATTGCTATTGCCGTTATTATTGGTTTCCGCACCGTACGCGCCATCATCATTCCGCTATATCGCGTTAATAAATTGCTTACTATTGCCTCATCGGGCGACCTAACCCATCGTCTAGATGATTCCGCTCAAGATGAGTTTGGTTTACTTGCCCGTAACTGCAATACGTTAATAGGTAACCTAAAAGAGCTTATTACGGCCATTAACGAGCGTGCTGAGCAACTTGCTGCAGCGTCAGAGCAAACCTCGGCGGTAACTGCTCAGACTACGCATTCAATTCAAGATCAGAAGTCACAAATTGGTCAGGTAGCAACGGCAACTACTGAGATGCACTCAACGTCTCAACTTGTTGTGCAAAATGCAGAAGATACGTTGAGCCAAATTCGACACGCTGATACTGAAGCCGAAAACGTTCGTCAAATTTCACTGGAAAACAAAAATACTATTGAAATATTGGCTAAAGACGTACAAGACGCCGCTGACGTTATTAACAAGCTACACCAAGACAGCGCCAGTATTGGCGGTATTCTTGACGTTATTCGCGGTGTTGCCGACCAAACCAACTTGCTTGCATTAAACGCAGCCATTGAGGCCGCACGAGCGGGTGAACAAGGTCGTGGCTTCGCGGTTGTAGCTGACGAAGTTCGAACACTGGCTAGCCGCACACAAGAGTCGACTCAAGAAATTAATGCCATGATTGAGGTGCTGCAAGCAGGTGCCGAACGCGCTGTTGCAGTAATGAATCAAGGCAAAGAACAAACCGCAGCTTGTGTATCTCAAACCGAGAAAGCAACGCAGGCGCTGGATATTATCTCTGAAGCGGTTCACAAAGCGCACGACGTAAGTTCTCAAATAGAGCAGTCGGCTCGTGAACAAAATACTGTGTCGCAAGAGATTAGCGAAAAGCTAGAGACTATTGTTGGTATTGCTGAAGAAACAACTGCAGGTGCCCAGCAAACGTCTGAATCGAGTCATGAAGTAGCAAGGCTTGCAGAAGAGCTTCAGCAGTCAATTAGACAGTTTAAAGTGTAAGTTCACCTTACCGTGTTAAAAAGCGCCTTATAACGGCGCTTTTTTTGTGCCTAAACAAAAAGTAATAGCTTTAAGCAATAGCACAAAACAACTACTCAAAGTGACCGTGAAACACGGTAATAACGTAGCTAAATAACAGTAAAGTATCTGGGAAAACAACTTACGTTATGCGCTTACTATCATTAATTTCATTCATGAGTTTACTTACTATGCCTGTTGCTGCTTCCGACAATGAAAAAGTATATTACAAAGACACTGAAACCCTGCCCTATACCATAGAAGCTTCTTTAGAAAATGAGATAGAGATAAGAGCGTACCCTGAAGCCATGGCTGTTATGTCTAAAGGAAGCAGTGAAGCGGGTGCATTCAAGCTTCTTTTTAACTACATATCGGGCGAAAACAATTTTGGTGTTGAAATCTCTATGACATCGCCAGTTGAAATTGGAAATGATGTTAACGAAAGCGATGGCGGTGCAGGAACAAAAATATCGATGACCTCACCTGTTGAAATGTCGCCGACGAATGGAATGATGTTTTTCTTACCTAATCAATACACCGAATCGAACGCACCAGTGCCCACCCATGAAAGTGTATCGTTAGTTAAGGTTGATGCTAGAACCGTTGCCGCTATTGGCTATAGCGGTTTTGACAGTGAGGAAAAAAGGGCTGAGCATGCAAAGAAACTTCAGCAAACCCTGGCAGAAAACGGATATCGCGTAACGGGAAATGCCAGTTACTTAGGCTATGACTCACCATTTACACTGCCTTGGAACAAGCGTCACGAAGTGATTATGCCAGTTGCGAAATAAAACATACAAAAACGGCCAGCAAATGCTGGCCGTTTTTACTGAAATGAGTAACTCAAGACATCATTTATTCAAACAGTGCTTTATGCAGCTTTCTTACAACGTCTTCACTATCGCTCTCATTAACCAAGAACGATAGGTTGTGCGGGTTCGCGCCAAAACAAATCATGCGTAAGTTAAAATCTGACACTGCAGATAATATCTTGCTTGATACGCCAGCTTCGGTTTGCATGTTGTTACCTACAACCGTTACTAAGTCGTAGCCTTTTTCTACCTTTACGTCACAAATTGTTTCTAGCTCAGCAATGGTTTCTTTGTTTAGTCGCTGCGCCACTGAGTTTGCTGGGTTATCAAGCGTAAACGACACCGAGATTTCAGACGTGGTAACCAAATCTACACTTAACTTATGCTTCGCAATAATCGCAAACACCTGCTGTAGGAAGCCCTGTGCGTACATCATCTTGGGTGTTTTGACCGTTACCATTACCTGCTCTTTACGGCGTGTAATAGCGCGATACGCTGGCTCGTGCTCACAATCACGAACAATCCAAGTGCCACCCTTTTCTGGCTCTTTACTTGAGCCTACAAACACCTTGATGTCTTTTCTAAGCGCAGGCTCCATGGTGGCAGGGTGCAATACTTTTGCGCCAAAGGTTGCCATTTCAGCAGCTTCTTCAAAGCTCAGTTCTGGTAATGGCCTTGCCGCTGATGTTATGCGCGGGTCAGTGGTATAAACACCAATCACGTCAGTCCAAATTTCGCATGACTCAGCATCTAACGCTTCAGCAAGCAATGCTGCGGTAAAGTCTGAACCACCGCGACCTAGTGTTGTGGTGCGCCCTTCAGCATCTGCGCCAACAAAACCCTGCGTGACCACAATAGCGTCAGTAAGCTCTGGGGCAAGTAACTGCTTGGCAAGTTTTTCAATTTCTTCGATTTGCGGAGCACCTTCGCCAAATTCACTATCGGTACGCAACACCTTGCGCACATCAAAATTCATGGTGTTCACGCCCTGCTCTGCTAGCACCGACGCAAACATTAATGAAGACATGCGCTCGCCCATTGAAAGCAGCTGATCTTTTAAATCATCACGGTGCAGTATTTCTTCGTGAAATGCGAGGCTTCGCATTTCATCCAGCAAATCATTCAGCTTAGGCTCAACCACGTCTTTGTCGCTAAGCTTATTTAATATTGCCAACTCGATATTGATAATAGCTTGGCAGGTCTCTTCAATTTGCTGCTGCGTCATAGGTGTATGTGCAAGGCTTACCAGGTGATTGGTTACACCTGCTGCTGCACTTACTACTACAATGCGTGTTTTTTCATTACCGGCAACAATTCGGGCGCAATTCTGCATTACTTCGTAATTTGCAACGCTCGTTCCACCGAACTTCGCTATCGATAAAGCATTTGTCACTTTTTTAACTCCAGAAAGACACTAGCGGTTTGCTAGCTTAGTCACACGTTTTTGCGTAACTAGTAAATCGTTATTTGGTCGCCTACGTTAATATTATTTTTGGCGAACCACCCTTGGTTCATTTCCAACGCGTAAAGTACCTCTTTTGAAGAACCCACCGATTCCAAGCTATGCGGGGTGAGAGGTTTTATATCCGTAATTACGCCTTTTCTATCTATAAATGCTACGTCTAAAGGAACGAAAGTATTTTTCATCCACATACCAGCGTACTTTGGCTCAGAAAACTTGAAGAACATTCCGCAGTCTTCACACAAAGATTTACGAAACATAAGCCCTTGTGCACGCTGTTCAAAGGTCTTTGCGTACTCGACGTTATAGCGTTTATTCCCTATTTCTAGAGAGACAGCATCGAAGCTAACCTTATTCATAGCAGATACAGGGTCAACCTGTGCTTTTGCACACCCTAAGGTTAATACAAGTGCAGCAACAATAAAGAAAGATTTTCCCATTAGACATTCCTTTTCGCCATAAAAAAACCGGTCATCAAACAGGCAACCGGTTTGTTAGTTTATACACTAATTTTTTCAACATTCAATGGTGCGAGAAAGCTTAGTTATAGTGCACTACAAACAAAAAAGCCTCTGCACTTGCAGAGGCTTTCAAAAGCTTTAAATCAATGCGTTATTCAACGCTTTAATTCAAATAAAATTACACTCGTTTAACCGCAACATCAGCAGAAAACTTTGGCTTAACTGCTAAGTCTTCTGAAGGTGGAGCAAACTTAGTTAGGTCGATGCCTGCAACCGCTTGCTTGTATTCTTCAGTGGTTGGGAAGCGGCCAAGTACAGTTGAAAGCACTACTAGCGGCGTAGAGCCTAGTAGCGATTCACCTTTCTTCTCAGCAGAGTCGGCAACAACACGGCCTTGGAACAAACGAGTAGACGTAGCAATTACCGTATCGCCTGGCTCAGCTTTTTCTTGGTTACCCATACATAGGTTACATCCAGGACGTTCTAGGTAAAGAATGTTGTCGTACTTAGTACGCGCCGCTTCTTTAGGCTTAGCATCGTCGAATTCAAAGCCTGCATATTTCGCAAGTATTTCCCAGTCGCCTTCTGCTTTAAGCTCGTCAACAATGTTGTATGTAGGTGGCGCAACTACTAGCGGTGCTTTGAACTCTACAGAGCCGTTAAGCTTCTCTAGGTTACGTAGCATTTGCGCAATAATTTGCATATCGCCTTTGTGCACCATACAAGAACCAACGAAACCTAGGTCAACTGGCTTACCATCGTAGTAAGAAACCGGACGGATAACGTCGTGCGTATAACGCTTAGACACGTCTTCGTTGTTTACGTCAGGGTCAGCAATCATTGGCTCATCGATTTGATCTAGGTCGATAACCACTTCTGCGTAGTACTTAGCGTTATCATCTGGTGCAAGCGCTGGCTCTTCACCAGACTTGATTTCAGCAATACGCTTGTCAGCAAGGTCAAGTAGACCTTGAAGCATCTTAGCTTCGTTGTCCATGCCCTTGTCGATCATTATTTGGATACGGCTCTTAGCAAGCTCAAGTGACGCAATCATAGTCTCGTCGTTAGAGATACAGATTGACGCTTTCGCTTTCATTTCCGCAGACCAGTCGGTAAACGTAAACGCTTGGTCAGCCAGTAGAGTACCGATTTGTACTTCGATAACACGGCCTTGGAACACGTTTTCGCCAGAGAACTGCTTAAGCATTTGCGCTTGAGTAGCGTGAACCACATCACGGAAGTCCATGTGCTCTTTCATGCTACCTTTAAAGGTTACTTTTACAGACTCTGGAATTGGCATTGCCGCTTCACCTGTGGCTAGTGCTAGAGCAACTGTACCTGAGTCGGCACCGAACGCTACACCTTTAGACATACGTGTATGCGAGTCACCACCAATGATAATTGCGCGGTCGTCTACCGTGATGTCGTTAAGCACTTTGTGAATAACGTCAGTCATTGAGTGATAAACACCTTTAGGGTCACGCGCTGTGATTACGCCAAAGTTGTTCATGAAAGACATAAGCTTTGGAATGTTAGCCTGTGCTTTCTTGTCCCATACTGATGCCGTGTGACAACCAGACTGATAAGCACCGTCAACAAGTGGAGAAATGGTTGATGCTGCCATTGACTCTAGCTCTTGGCATGTCATTGGACCTGTGGTGTCCTGAGAACCAACAATGTTCACTTTAACGCGAACGTCAGAACCTGCGTGAAGCGGTGCATCTGAGTTTACGCCAACCGCATTGCGGTTAAAGATTTTCTCAACTGCTGTTAGGCCTTGGCCTTCGTGTGATACTTCTTTTGAAGGTGCATACACCGTTGGAGCTGCTATACCTAGAGTAGCTGCTGCGAAAGACTGTAGCTGCTTACCAAATACTACCGCGTAAGAACCACCCGCTTTCATGAACTCCATTTTTTGAGGAGTAAATGACGCAGATACGTCAGCTAGCTCTTCTGAACCGTTGTATAGCTTCTTCGCTTTGGTATCGATAGTAAGTACCGTACCCGTTGCTACAGAGTAAGCTTCTTCTAGTACTGGGTCGCCGTTTTCATCGCGAACCACTTCGCCATTTTCGTCAGTTTTCTTAACCCAGTTTTTAAGGTCAAGACCAATACCACCAGTAACATCTACCGTAGTAAGGAAGATTGGCGCGATACCGTTAGTACCTGCAACAATTGGCGCTTTGTTTACAAATGGAATGTAAGGGCTAGTTGGCTCACCGGCCCATAATGCAACGTTGTTAACACCAGACATACGTGATGAACCTACACCCATTGTGCCTTTTTCAGCAATCAGCATTACTTTAGCGTTAGGGTGCTTTTTACCTAGCTCAACAATTTCTTGCTGTGCTTCAGGAGAAATCATGCACTGGCCGTGAAGTTCGCGGTCTGCACGAGAGTGTGCTTGGTTACCTGGAGAAAGAAGGTCAGTTGAAATATCACCTTCGGCTGCAATGTAAGTTACTACTTCAATTTTCTCTGGTACTTCAGGAAGTTTGGTGAAGAACTCAGCTTTTGCGTAGCTTTCTAGTACGTCTTTAGCAATAGCGTTGCCTGCTTTAAATGCAGTTTCTAGACGCTCTGTATCAGCTTCGTACAGGTAAACCTGTGTTTTCAATACTTCTGCAGCTGGCTTTGCTACTGCTTCGTCGCTAGAAAGCGCTAGGTCAAGTAGTGCTTCAACAGATGGGCCACCTTTCATGTGTGAAAGTAGCTCTAATGCAAACTCAGGAGTGATTTCTTCTACTTTTTCTTCGCCAAGTACAATTTCTTTTAAGAATTGTGCTTTAACACCTGCCGCAGGCGTAGTACCTGGAAGCGTGTTGTAGATAAAGAATTTAAGAGAGTCTTCGCGGTGCTCGTTTGTTGTATCTTTAATTTGAGCAATAATTTCAGACAGCAGGTCTGCACTGTCGATTGGCTTAGGGTTAAGACCAAGTTCCGTTTTACGGGTCTCGATCTCTGCCAGATATTCTGAATACAAACTCATATAGTTCTCTCGGTCTTAGTTTTACTTGGGCGTAGTGTTAAGTCGGTCTTAGCTATACGCATATGAAAATGGGCTATATTTTAACTGATTTTCGCGCTGCACGTAATGCTTGGCGAAAAAGAGTATAG
>Ga0213840_1000809_pt1 | contig 33876 bp, 25 predicted proteins | sample SWPATP22_FD_160132 | JGI IMG/M metagenome (GOLD analysis project Ga0213840, IMG submission 160132) | Coastal seawater microbial communities from Marineland, Florida, United States - SWPA TP2 #2 | ecosystem: Environmental > Aquatic > Marine > Coastal | place: USA: Florida | collected 2016-08-14 | reverse complement strand
GCCGCCGTCGCGCTTGCCGGAAGCGGGGAGCCCGACGCCGAAGCAGCGGCGGACTGCGCCGCACTGCCGTTGCCCGGGGTCGGCCCCGGCGTCGGCCCGGGCGTGCCGAACGGCGTGCTGGGCTGGGCCGGAGTGCAGGCGGTCAGGGCCGCCAGGCCGGTGCCTGCCAGCAGGAGGCGGTTGAACGCCCGGCGGCTCGGCGAATCCGGTCCGGCTTCCTGCCGTCCGGAAGTTTCGCCTCCGCCGTTGTAGCACATGCGTGCTAGACCTTCCTCAGCAGCATCCGCCGGATGGAATGGTCCGCGTCCTTGCTGAGAACCAGTTGCGCCCGGCCCCGGGTCGGGAGGACGTTTTCCTCGAGGTTCGGCTCGTTGATGCGCTTCCAGATTTCACGGGCTGTCTGTTCGGCCTCGGCATCGGAGAGGGTGGCGTAGCGGTGGAAATAGGACTCCGGCTGGGCGAAGGCCGTGCTCCGCAGTTTGCGGAAGCGGTCCACGTACCACTCCTCTATGAACGAGGTCTTCGCGTCGACGTAGATGGAGAAGTCGAAGAAATCACTCAGGGCGAGGCCTTGCCGGCCGTCCTGCCGGGCCCGGGCCGGCGCCAGGACGTTCAGTCCCTCGACAATCAGCACGTCCGGCCGACGCACCACCACTTCCTTGCCCGGCACGATGTCGTAGGTCACGTGGGAGTACCAGGGGGCGCGGACTTCCTCGGCGCCGCCCTTGATCTCGCTCACGAACCGCAGCAGGGCCCGCCGGTCGTACGACTCCGGAAAACCCTTGCGCTCCAGCAGTTGGCGGCGCTTGAGCTCGGCCAGGGGATAGAGGAATCCGTCTGTGGTGATGAGCTCCACGTTGGGGGTGCCCGGCCAGCGCCGAAGCATTTCCCGCAGGACGCGCGCAATGGTGGACTTGCCTACGGCCACGGAGCCCGCCACGCCGATCACGAACGGCGTGCGCTGGGTGGTCTCGCCAAGGAACGTGGTGGTGGCTGCGTGCAGTTGGCCTGCGGCTTCCACATAGAGGTGCAGAAGCCGGGAGAGGGGGAGGTAGACCTCGCGCACTTCCTTCATGTCGAGGGGGTCGCCAAGGCCGCGAAGCCGGACCACGTCCTCTTCATTAAGGGGCTGCTCCATCTGGGCAGCGAGCCGGGACCAGGTCTGCCGGTCCAGCTCCACGAACGGGGAGACACCTTCCCCGTTCGCTTCATTGCGTTGCAAAGTCACCCTAGAGATTCTGCCCTCCACGGCGCCGAGAGCGAAATGGACTGGCCGGTGGGAGCCGGGACGGGCCCGCCGCAGCCCGGTATTTCGCCGTACCACCCGGTCCTATCCCACGTCCTCCCTCCCGGAAACCGGCTAGGCTTATGACCATGTGTGGAATCGTTGGATATGTGGGTCACTCAGATGGCCGGGTAAATACTGGACACAATGCCTTGGACGTAGTCCTTGAAGGATTGCGGCGCTTGGAGTACCGGGGCTACGACTCCGCGGGTATCGCAGTGGTTGCCGACGGCACCATTTCTTCCCGGAAGAAGTCAGGCAAACTGAGCAACCTGATCGCTGAACTGGACACCCGCCCGTTGCCGGAATCCCTCACGGGAATCGGTCACACCCGCTGGGCGACGCACGGCGGTCCGACGGACCAGAACGCGCACCCGCACCTGTCCGACGAGGGCAAGCTGGCGCTGATCCACAACGGCATTATCGAGAACTTCGCCGAGCTCAAGCAGGAACTCCTGCGCAAGGGCGTCGTCTTCCAGTCCGAGACCGACACTGAAGTGGCGGCCGCCCTGCTCGGCGACATCTACCGGAACCAGGTGGGCGGTGACGCCGCCAAGGGCGGACTCACCCGGGCCATGCAGCTTGCCTGCCAGCGGCTCGAGGGCGCCTTCACGCTGCTGGCCATCCACGCCGACCAGCCGGACGTGGTGGTCGCTGCCCGCCGGAACTCCCCGCTCGTCGTCGGGCTCGGCGAGGGCGAGAACTTCCTCGGCTCCGACGTCTCTGGCTTCATCGACTACACGCGTCGCGCCGTGGAACTCGGCCAGGACCAGATCGTCACGATTACCGCCGACTCCGTGGAGATCACGGACTTCTACGGCGCCGCCGCCGAGGGCAAGGAATACCACGTCAACTGGGACCCGGCCTCCGCGGAAAAGGGCGGCTTCCCGTCCTTCATGGAAAAGGAAATCCACGACCAGCCGGACGCCGTGCTGCAGACCCTGCTGGGCCGCTCCGACGTCCACGGCAGGCTGACGCTCGACGAACTCCGGGTTGATCCGGAACTGCTCAAGAACGTCGACAAGATCATCGTCCTGGCCTGCGGCACCTCCGCCTACGCCGGACAGGTGGCCAAGTACGCCATTGAGCACTGGTGCCGGATTCCCACCGAGGTCGAACTCTCGCACGAATTCCGCTACCGGGATCCGATCGTGGACGAGAACACCCTGATCGTCTCCATCTCCCAGTCCGGCGAGACCATGGACACCCTGATGGCCGTCCGGTACGCCAAGGAGCAGGGCGCCAAGACGGTCTCGATCTGCAACACCAACGGGTCCACCATCCCGCGCGAATCCGATGCCGTGCTCTACACGCACGCCGGACCGGAGATCGCCGTGGCATCGACCAAGGCGTTCCTCGCCCAGATCACCGCCGCCTACCTGCTGGGCCTTTATTTGGCACAGCTGCGCGGCAACAAGTTCCAGGGCGAGATCAAGGACATCCTGGCCGACCTCGGCAAGATCCCGGCCAAGATCCAGCACATCCTCGACAACGAGGCCCAGATCAAGGAACTCGGCCGGTCCATGGCCGACGCCAAGTCCGTGCTTTTCCTGGGCCGCCACGTCGGTTTCCCGGTCGCGATGGAGGGCGCGCTCAAGCTCAAGGAGCTGGCCTACATCCACGCCGAGGGCTTTGCCGCCGGTGAACTCAAGCACGGCCCGATCGCCCTGATCGAGGAAGGCCAGCCCGTCTTCGTGGTGGTCCCGTCCCCGCGCGGCCGCGACTCGCTGCACTCCAAGGTGGTCTCCAACATCCAGGAAGTCCGCGCCCGCGGCGCCCGGACGATCGTGATCGCGGAGGAAGGCGACGAGGCCGTCAAGGCCTACGCCGAACACGTCTTCTACATCCCGGAGACCCCCACGCTGCTGGCACCGCTGCTCGCCACGGTTCCGCTGCAGATCTTCGCCCTCGCACTCGCCTCGGCCAAGGGCTACGACGTGGACCAGCCTCGCAACCTGGCCAAGAGCGTGACCGTAGAATAACGCCATGATCGTAGGCATAGGCGTAGACGTCGTAGACATTGAGCGGTTCGGGCGCCAGCTCGAGCGCACCCCCGGGCTGCGCGACAGGTTGTTCGTACCTGCCGAGCGGGAACTGAACACCCGGTCCCTGGCCGCGCGGTTTGCGGCCAAGGAGGCCGTGGCCAAGGTGCTGGGGGCTCCGGCCGGCATGAACTGGCAGGACTGCTGGATCGGGCTGGACCAGAACGGTCCCACGGTTCAGGTCAAGGGAACGGTGCTTGCCGTGGCGGAGTCGAAGGGCGTCAAGCGCTGGCACCTGTCGATGAGCCACGACGGCGGGATCGCCACCGCGACCGTTATCGCCGAGGGCTGAGACGGCCGTCCAGGCAGGACCGGCCTGAGCGCCAGGCAATCCCCAGCGACCGCACCGCGAACGGACTGAAAACATGATCAGCGCCTACACCGGAACCCAGGTACGAGAGGCCGAAAAGCCTTTCCTCGACGACACCCTGGGCTCCGGTGCGGGCGCTGTTCTTATGCAGCGGGCCGCGTACGGCCTCGCCAACGCCGTCGTCAGCGCTCTGCGCGGCCGCGGGCGGCGGCTGTACGGCTCCAGCGTGGCCGTGCTCGCGGGCAAGGGCAACAACGGCGGGGACGGGCTTTTCGCTGCCGCGTTCCTGGCCCGCCGCGGCATGCGCACGACGGCGGTGCTCACCGCCGGCGCCGCCCACGACGCCGGGCTGGCCGCCTTCCGGAAGGCCGGCGGACACGTTCTGGTCCTGGCCGCGGACAACGTCGCCGACCTCGCCGCGGTAGCCGGCGGCGCCGACGTCGTGATTGATGCGGTCCTCGGGACCGGAGCCCAGGGCGGGCTGCGGGGCCCGGCCGCCGGGCTGGTCGAGGCGCTGGGGCGATCCCGGCCGACCCTTGTGGTGGCCTGCGACATCCCGAGCGGCGTCGACGCGGACACGGGAGAGGCGCACGCGCCGGTTCTGGCCGCCGATCTGACGGTGACGTTTGGCGCCGCCAAAGCCGGGCTGCTCGCGGACCCGGGAGCGGACTTCGCCGGCCGGGTGCAGGTCATACCGATCGGAATCGAAGAAGCGCTGCCATGGCCGGCCCTGCGACGGCTTGAGGCCGAAGACCTTGCCGCCCTCCTGCCACGCCCGGAGCGGCGGGCGCACAAATACTCCAGGGGAGTGCTTGGGGTAGTGGCAGGCTCCGGCGCTTATCCCGGCGCCGCGGTCCTGGCCTGCAAAGGCGCCCTGGCGGCCGGGGTCGGAATGGTGCGCTATCTTGGGCCGCCGGACGTCGCCGACCTCGTCCGGCAGTCCTGCCCCGAGGTCGTGTGCAGCGACGGCACGGTGGCCGGCTCGCACGTTCAGGCCTGGCTCGTGGGCCCCGGCCTGGATGACTCCGACGAGCAGCAGTTGCAGCGCGCCCGGGACGCCGCGGACTCGGGTTTGCCGACGATCGCCGACGCCGGCGCCTTGCCCGCCCTGCCTGATGTGCTGGCCCCGCAGGTGATCCTGACACCGCATGCCGGCGAACTGTCAGCGTTGCTGCAGCGCCTCGGCGCTGCCTCGGACCGCTCCGCGGTAGAAGCATCCACGCTCGGCGCGGTGCGGCGGGCGGCGGGGCTGACCGAGGCCACCGTGCTGCTCAAGGGAGCCACGACCCTTGTGGCCTCCCCATTCCAGGACTTCTTCAGCCAGGCCGAGGGCACGCCCTGGATCGCCACGGCAGGCAGCGGTGACGTCCTGGCCGGAGTCATCGGTGCGCTGCTGGCCCAGGTGGGCGCCGACGTCGGGCGCTTCGGCGGACATGACATCGACCCCGACGCCCGATGGGCGGCGATCGCGGCGATGGCAGCCAGCATCCACGGCCTCGCCGGAGTCCGGGCGTCCCGCGGGAGTCCGGTGACGGCGACGGACATCGCCCGTGCCGTTCCGGAGGTGATGCGGGAGCTGTAATAATCGGGCGCGTTCAGTGCGCCCGGGCAAATACTAACCCTACTTACAAGTAGTCTGTCTAGAGAATATTCGTGACGCACGAGGAGTACACATGGAAGTCTGGCCCGGAACGGCTTACCCGCTGGGAGCCACTTTTGACGGCACTGGAACCAACTTTGCCCTGTTCAGCGAACGCGCCGAGCGGGTGGAGCTGTGCCTCCTGGCTGACGACCTGACCGAAACCCGGATCGAACTGACCGAGGTGGACGGCTATGTGTGGCACTGTTACCTGCCGCAGATCCAGCCCGGACAGAAGTACGGCTACCGCGTCCACGGACCCTACGAGCCGGACAACGGCAACCGGTTCAACGCCAACAAGCTGCTGATGGACCCGTATGCCAAGGCCATCCAGGGCCAGATCGACTGGGATCCGGCGCTCTTTTCCTATAACTTCGGGGATCCCACGTCCCGCAATGACGCCGACTCGGCGCCGCACACCATGCACGGCGTGGTCATCAACCCGTTCTTTGACTGGGACGGCGACCGCCAGCCGCGCATCCCGTACCACGAGTCGGTCATCTATGAAGCCCACGTCAAGGGCCTGACCGAGCTGCACCCGGAAGTCCCGGAGGAACAGCGCGGCACCTATGCGGGCGTGTCCCACCCGGCCGTGATCGAGCACCTCAAGAAGCTCGGGATCACCGCGATCGAGCTCATGCCCGTGCACCAGTTCGTCAACGACGGCACCCTCGTGGAGAAGGGCCTCAACAACTACTGGGGCTACAACACCATCGGCTTCTTCGCGCCGCAGAACACCTACAGCTCCTCCGGCGACGTCGGACACCAGGTCCAGGAGTTCAAGGCCATGGTCCGCGAACTGCACAAGGCCGGCATCGAAGTGATCCTGGACGTGGTCTACAACCACACCGCCGAGGGAAACCACCTCGGCCCCACCCTGTCCTTCAAGGGCATCGACAACGCCGCCTACTACCGGTTGGTGGACGATGACCTCAAGCACTACATGGACTACACCGGCACCGGCAACTCGCTCAACGTCCGGCACCCGCATTCCCTGCAGCTGCTCATGGACTCCCTGCGCTACTGGGTCACCGAGATGCACGTGGACGGGTTCCGCTTCGACCTCGCCTCCACCCTGGCCCGCGAGTTTTACGACGTCGACAAGCTCTCCACCTTCTTCGAACTGATCCAGCAGGATCCGATCGTCTCCCAGGTCAAGCTGATCGCAGAACCGTGGGACGTGGGCCCCGGCGGCTACCAGGTGGGCAACTTCCCGCCGCAGTGGACGGAATGGAACGGCAAGTACCGCGACACCGTCCGAGACTTCTGGCGCGGGGAGCCGTCCACGCTCGGCGAATTTGCCTCCCGGCTGACCGGCTCGGCCGACCTCTACGAGAGCTCTGCCCGGCGCCCGGTGGCTTCCATCAACTTCGTCACCGCGCACGACGGCTTCACGATGCGGGACCTCGTGTCCTACAACGAGAAGCACAACGACGCCAACGGTGAAGGCAACAACGACGGCGAATCGCACAACCGCTCCTGGAACTGCGGCGCTGAAGGCGACACCGAGGACGACGCCGTGCTGACCCTGCGCGCCCGCCAGCAGCGCAACTTCATAGCGACCCTCCTGCTCTCGCAGGGCGTTCCGATGATCCTGCACGGCGACGAGCTGGGCCGCACCCAGCAGGGCAACAACAACACCTACTGCCAGGACTCCGACCTCAGCTGGGTGCACTGGGAGGACATGGACCAGCCGCTGGTGGAGTTCACGGCCGTGGTCAACAAGATCCGCCGCGACCACCCCATCTTCCGGCGCAGCCGCTTCTTCGACGGCCGCCCGGTCCGCCGCGGCGAAGGCGAGAAGCTCCCGGACATCGTGTGGCTCAATACCGACGGCAAGGAAATGCTGCCGGAGGACTGGGACAGCGGATTCGGCCGGACCATCGGCGTGTTCTACAACGGCCACGGCATCCAGGAACAGGACTCACGCGGACGCCGGATCACCGACGACAGTTTCCTGCTGGCCTTCAACGCCCATGACGATAACGTCGACTTCCTGCTTCCCGCCGGGGAGTACTCGCCGTTCTGGGAAGTCGTCGTGGACACCGCCGATAAGGCAGACACGAGCCAGCCGCTCAAGGCCGGGACCGTCCTGCCGCTCGCGGCGAAGTCCCTCGTGGTGCTGCGCGCCTACTCGGGCCCGGAGGTAGAGGTGGACTACTCCGCCGCTGCATCCCTGGCCGCCAGGGCCGAGGCCCCCGCGGCTCCGGCTCCTGTCGAGGAGGCTCCCGCGGCTCCGGCTGAGGAAGCACCCGCCGAGACTCCTGACGTTCCTGCGTCGGAAACTCCGGCCGAGACTCCTGATGTTCCTGCTGTGGAAGCCCCCGCCGAGCCCGAGCCCGCCCCGGAGCCCGAGCAGGCTCCCGTGAAGCCGGCCCCGGCCAAGCGCGCCTCGACCAAGGCCACCAAGAAGCCGAGGTCCAGGAAGGGTCCGGCCTCATGAGGACGCCCGTCTCGACGTACCGGCTGCAGATCCGCCCCGGCTTCACTCTGCAGGACGCCGCGCAGACCGTGCCGTACCTGAAGTCCCTGGGCGTGGACTGGATCTATCTTTCGCCGATCCTCACGGCGGAGCAGGGTTCGGACCACGGCTACGACGTCACCGATCCCTCCGCCATTGATCCGGACCGGGGCGGCGCGGACGGGCTGCTGGCGGCATCGGCGGCGGCACGGGCAGCGGGCATGGGGGTGCTCGTCGATATCGTGCCGAACCATGTCGGCGTCGCGACGCCGGTCCAGAACCCGTGGTGGTGGTCCCTCCTGAAAGAAGGGCGGCACTCCCGCTACGCGCAGGCGTTCGACGTCGACTGGGACTTCGGCGGCGGCCGGGTCCGGATCCCCGTGCTGGGCGAGGACTCGGACGTGGACGCGCTTGAGATCCGCGACGGCGAACTGCGCTACTACGATCACCGCTTTCCGCTCGCCGAGGGCACCTACACCGCAGGTGACCCCACTGCCGATGACCCCCGCGAGGTCCACGACCGGCAGCACTACGAGCTGATCGGCTGGCGCCGGGCGGACACGGACCTGAACTACCGCCGCTTCTTTGCCGTCAACAGCCTGGCCGGGATCCGGGTGGAGCTGCCCGAGGTCTTCGACGAAGCCCACGCGGAGGTTGTCCGGTGGTTCCGGGAGGGGCTCGTTGACGGGCTGCGGATCGACCACCCGGACGGCCTCGCCGATCCGGAGGGCTACCTGCACCGGCTGCGCGAGGTCACCGGCGGCAGCTACCTGCTGATCGAGAAGATCCTGGAACCGGGCGAAACGCTGCCGGCCGGCTTCGACTGCGAGGGCACCACAGGCTATGACGCCCTCGCGGACGTGGACCGGGTGTTCGTCGACGCCGACGGCCAGGGGCCGCTCGACGCCCTGGACGCCGAACTCCGCGGCGGCGAAGCTGCCGATTACGAAGAGATGATCCGCGGCACCAAGCGCAGGATCACGGACGGGATCCTGCACGCGGAGATGCTCCGGCTGGCACGGCTGGTTCCGGCCGGCGCGGGGCTGGCCCCCGACGCCGCGGCGGACGCGTTGTCCGAGATCATCGCGGCGTTCCCGGTGTACCGCAGCTACCTCCCGGAAGGCGCGGAGGTCCTTCGGGAGGCCTGCGCGCTGGCGGTCCGCCGCCGTCCTGACCTGGGACACGCCGTCGAAACGCTCCTGCCACTGCTGCTCGAGGCCGGCCCTGAGCCCGCAGCGGAGCTCGGCCGCCGCTTCCAGCAGACCTCCGGCATGGTCATGGCCAAGGGCGTGGAAGACACAGCGTTCTTCCGCTACACCCGGCTGGGCACCCTGACCGAGGTCGGCGCCGACCCCACCGAGTTTGCCGTCGCCCCGGACAAGTTCCACACCCGCATGGCCCGCCGCCAGGCCGAGCTCGCCCTGTCCATGACGACCCTCAGCACCCACGACACGAAGCGCAGCGAAGACACCCGGGCCCGGATCTCGGTCCTCGCGGAACTGGCGCCGGAATGGCAGGCGTCCCTGCAACGGCTGCAAAAGCTGGCACCCCTGCCCGACGGCCCGTTGGCCAACCTGCTGTGGCAGGCCGTGGCCGGGGTCTGGCCGGCAGACCGCGACCGCCTGCAGTCCTACGCGCAAAAAGCCGCCCGGGAGGCCGGGAACTCGACCAACTGGATCGATCCGGACGAGGCCTTCGAAGCGAAGCTCGCCGCCGCCGTCGACGCCGCGTTCGATACTCCGGCCGTGACGGCGGAGCTGGAATCCCTTGTGGCCCTAATGGCCCCGTACGGGGCCATCAACTCCCTGGGCGCCAAGCTCGTGCAGCTCACCATGCCCGGCGTGCCGGACGTGTACCAGGGCACCGAGTTCTGGGACCGCTCGCTGACCGATCCGGACAACCGGCGGCCGGTCGACTTCGGCGCGCGCCGGCGCGCCCTGGCCGCGCTCGACGCCGGCGAGCGTCCGGCGTCGTACCTGGACGACGCCGCGAAACTCCTCGTCACCTCGCGGGCCCTGCGCCTGCGGCGGGACCGGCCGGAGCTGTTCACCGGCTACACACCGGTCACGGCCACGGGCAGCGCCGCGGCGCACCTGCTCGCCTTTGACCGCGGGACGGCCCCAGCCCCCGGCGCGCTCACACTCGCCACCCGGCTGCCCCGCGGCCTCGAGCAGCGCGGCGGATGGCAGGACACGGCCATCCAGCTCGCCTCGGCCATGACCGACGAACTGACAGCCACCACGTACGGACCCGGATCCGTGGCCGTGGGGGAGATCCTGCGGGACTACCCCGTTGCCCTCCTGGTGCCCACCGCCTAAGCAGTCCTTGAAGTACCGACATCGGGGAACGGAACAAATGCCATGACTTTGCCTGCACACGGAAGCCACCGCTTCGATCTCTGGGCGCCGCGGGCGGCCAGCGTGACACTGCTCGCCGACGGCCGTGAGTACCCGATGGCCCGGTCCGCCGACGGCATTCCCGGAGAGCAGCCCCACAACGGCGGCGGGTGGTGGGCCGCTTCCGGCGCGCCCGTCTCCGGGGACGTGGACTACGGCTACCTCGTGGACGGGGACTCCACCCCGCTGCCGGACCCGCGGTCCCGGCGCCAGCCAGAAGGCGTGCACGCGCTCTCCCGCACGTTCGACGCCGGACGTCACCAATGGGCGGACGGCCAGTGGGCGGGGCGGGAGCTCAAGGGCGCCGTCATCTACGAACTCCACGTGGGCACCTTCACCCCGCAGGGAACGCTGGACGCCGCGGCAGGGAAGCTGCCGTACCTGGCGGAGCTGGGCATCGACTTCGTGGAGCTGTTGCCGGTGAACGGGTTCAACGGCACGCACAACTGGGGATACGACGGCGTCCTCTGGTACGCCGTCCACGAAGGCTACGGCGGACCCGCGGCGTACCAGCGCTTCGTGGACGCCGCCCACGCCGCCGGCCTCGGCGTCATCCAGGACGTCGTCTACAACCACCTCGGCCCCAGCGGCAACTACCTTCCGCGGTTCGGCCCCTACCTGAAATCGGGGGAGGGCAACACGTGGGGCGACTCCGTCAACCTGGACGGCCCGGACTCCGACGAAGTCCGCCGCTACATCCTGGACAACGCCGCGATGTGGCTCCGGGACTACCACGTGGACGGCCTCCGACTGGACGCCGTGCACGCCTTCAAGGACGAGCGCGCAGTGCACCTGCTGGAAGACTTCGGCGCCCTTGCGGACGCCGTCTCGGCCGAAACGGGCCGCCCGGTGACCATGATCGCCGAATCGGACCTGAACAACCCCCGCCTGCTCTACCCGCGCGGCGTCAACGGCTACGGCCTGGCCGGGCAGTGGAGCGACGACTTCCACCACGCCGTCCACGTCAACGTCAGCGGCGAGACCACGGGCTACTACGAGGACTTCGGCTCGCTCGGAGCGCTGGCCAAGGTCCTGGAACGCGGTTTCTTCCACGACGGCAGCTACTCCAGCTTCCGCGGCCGCCATCACGGCCGGCCCATCGACACGTCCCTGGTCCACCCCGCCGCATTGGTGGTGTGCAGCCAGAACCACGACCAGATCGGCAACCGGGCCACCGGGGACCGGCTGTCCCAGACGCTCGGCTACGGACAGCTCGCGCTCGCCGCCGTCGCCACCCTGACCTCGCCGTTCACGCCCATGCTGTTCATGGGCGAGGAATACGGGGCCACCACGCCGTGGCAGTTCTTCACCTCCCACCCCGAGCCGGACCTGGGCAGGGCGACGGCCGAGGGCCGGATCCGGGAGTTCGAGCGCATGGGCTGGGACCCCGCCGTCGTGCCCGATCCGCAGGACCCGGAAACGTTCACCCGGTCCAAGCTCGACTGGGCCGAGGCCGCCGGGGGAGACCACGCCCGGCTCCTGGCGCTGTACCGGGCGCTGATCGCGCTGCGGCGCACGACGCCGGACCTGACGGAGCCCGGCTTCGAGGACACGGTGGCGGACGTCAGCGACGACGAAGGCTGGCTGCTGTTGCGCCGCGGCCGCACCGAGGTGGCGATGAACTTCTCCGCCGAAGCGCGCCGGCTGCCGGTCCGCGGGGCCGCCCTCGCCCTGGCCACCGACGACGGTGTCCGGCTGGACCCGGCCGGCACCTCCGCCGCCGGGCTTCACCTCCCCGGCCACAGCGCCGCTATTCTCACTGACTAAGGCAGGATATGACGTATGACTTATTTGGCAGCTGATACCCGCTATGACTCGATGCCCTACCGCCGCGTGGGGCGCAGCGGGCTGAAACTCCCGGCCATCTCCTTGGGCCTGTGGCACAATTTCGGCGACGACAAGCCGTTCGAGATCCAGCGCGCCATCCTGCGCCGCGCCTTCGACCTTGGCGTCACCCACTTCGACCTCGCCAACAACTACGGCCCGCCCTACGGCAGTGCCGAGACCAACTTCGGCCGGCACTTCAAGGACGACTTCGCCCCGTACCGCGACGAGCTCATCATCTCGAGCAAGGCCGGCTACGACATGTGGCCGGGCCCCTACGGCAACTTCGGCTCCCGCAAGTACCTGCTGGCCAGCCTGGATCAGTCGCTGGGCCGGATGGGCCTGGACTACGTGGACATCTTCTACAGCCACCGCCCGGACCCCGAGACGCCGATGGAAGAGACCATGGGCGCCCTGGACCAGGCCGTGCGCTCCGGTAAGGCGCTCTACGCCGGCATCTCGTCCTACACCCCGGAGCAGACCCTCGAGGCCGCCCGGATCCTGAAGGACCTCGGCACCCCGCTGCTGATCCACCAGCCCAGCTACTCGATGCTGAACCGCTGGACCGAGAACGGCAGCCCCAACCTCTTCGAGGCCCTGGAGCAGGCGGGCGCAGGGTCCATCGCGTTCTCGCCGCTGGCGCAGGGCATGCTCACCGACCGCTACCTGGCGGGCATTCCGGCCGACTCCCGCGCCGCCCAGGACAAGTCCCTGGACGAATCCATGATCACCGGGGACAAGCTGGACCGTGTCCGCGGGCTCAACCGGATCGCCGAGGGCCGCGGGCAGACCCTCGCGCAGATGGCCATCGCCTGGATCCTGCGGGAGCAGGGCAAGGGCACCTCCGTCACGTCCGCGCTGGTCGGCGCGTCCAGCGTCCGGCAGCTCGAGGACACGCTGACCGCCATCAACAACCTCGAGTTCGCGTCCGACGAGCTGGACGCGATCGACGAGTTCGCCGTCGAATCCGACATCAACCTGTGGGCCCAGAAGTAGCCGGTCCCAACCCCAGATAAGCACACCTGACACCAGTGCCGGGGCCGCGGGGAACAACCGCGGCCCCGGCGGTGTTGACTAGACTACTAAGGGCGCCTAACGGCGCCGTGTCCGCCTGCCGCCCGCACAACTGATGCAGTACAACAGAGTGCGGCCGCGCCGGTCACCCTTTCCTCAAAGGAGTTCCGTGTCTTCACATCCGATTCGTGTTGCAATCGTCGGCGTAGGTAACTGCGCCGCTTCGCTGGTCCAGGGCGTCCAGTACTACAAAGATGCCGACCCCCAGGCCACAGTTCCGGGCCTGATGCACGTGGAGTTCGGCCAGTACCACGTCGGCGACGTCCAGTTCGTTGCCGCGTTCGACGTCGACGGCAAGAAGGTCGGCCAGGACCTGTCCGCCGCCATCCTGGCCAGCGAGAACAACACCATCAAGATCGCCGACGTCCCGCCGACCGGTGTCACCGTCCAGCGCGGCCCAACCCTCGACGGCCTCGGCAAGTACTACCTCGAGACCATCGAGCAGTCCCCGGCGGAGCCGGTCGACGTCGTCCAAGCCCTCAAGGACGCCAAGGTTGACGTCATGGTCTGCTACCTGCCCGTCGGATCTCAGGAGGCCGCCGAGTTCTACGCCCAGTGCGCGATCGATGCCGGCGTGGCATTCGTCAACGCCCTGCCGGTGTTCATTGCCGGCACCAAGGAGTGGGCTGACAAGTTCACCGCCGCGGGCGTGCCGATCGTGGGCGATGACATCAAGAGCCAGATCGGCGCCACCATCACGCACCGCGTCATGGCCAAGCTGTTCGAGGACCGCGGCGTCACCCTGGACCGCACGTACCAGCTGAACGTCGGCGGCAACATGGACTTCAAGAACATGCTCGAGCGTGACCGCCTCGAGTCCAAGAAGATCTCCAAGACCCAGGCCGTGACGTCCAACGTCGAGGCCGAGCTCGCCGCCAAGGACGTCCACATCGGCCCGTCCGACTACGTCCAGTGGCTCGATGACCGCAAGTGGGCCTTCGTCCGGCTCGAGGGCCGCAACTTCGGCGACGCCCCGGTGTCCCTGGAGTACAAGCTCGAGGTCTGGGACTCGCCCAACTCGGCCGGCGTGATCATCGACGCCATCCGTGCCGCCAAGATCGGCCTGGACCGCGGCATCGGCGGCCCGCTGGTGTCGGCGTCGAGCTACTTCATGAAGTCCCCGCCGGAGCAGTTCAACGACGACCTCGCCCGTGAAAAGGTCGAGGCCTTCATCCGCGGCGACCTGGAGCGCTAACCCGATCCACCCGCACCACACCCCCTGTTGCCCTATCACCTACGGCTGCTAAACCTCTGGTTTGGCCGCCATAGGTGATAGGGCAACCGGCGTTAAACGGGGGATGGAGGGTGGGTATTAGAAGAGGCCGACGGGGTTGCCGGCGTCGTCGACGTCCATCCGCATGGCCGCCGGGACCTTGGGCAGGCCCGGCATGGTCATGACCGCGCCGGTGAGGGCGACGATGAAGCCGGCCCCGGTCTTGGGAATGAGGTCCCGGACATGGACGGTGAAGCCCTTGGGCGCGCCGAGCCGGGTGGCGTCGTCGCTGAAGGAGTACTGGGTCTTTGCCATGCACACAGGCATCCCGGACCAGCCGTTCTTCTCGATTTCCGCCAGCCGTTTGAGCGCCGGCACCGAGAAGTCCACGCCGTCGGCGCCGTAGACCTCCTGCACGATGGTCCGGATCTTGTCCTCGACGGACATGTCCAGCGGGTACAGGTGCCGGAAGCCGTGCGGGGTGTCGATCGCCGCCGCCACTTTGGCCGCGAGCTCGTCCCCGCCGTCGCCGCCCCCGCCGCGGCCCCAGACATCGGCCACCGCAGCCTGGACGCCCTCCGCGGCGCACCACTCGAGGAGCCAGTCGAGCTCCTCGGCGGTGTCGGTGGCGAATTTGTTGACCGCCACGACCGGCACGATGCCGAACTTCTCCACGTTGCGGATGTGGCGCTGGAGATTGGCGACGCCGGCAGCCAGCGCCTCCACATTGGGTTCCCGGAGCCGGTCCTTCGCCACGCCGCCGTGCATCTTGAGCGCCCGGACGGTCGCCACGAGGACGACGGCGGACGGGGCGACGTCGGCCATCCGCGACTTGATGTCCATGTACTTCTCGGCGCCGAGGTCCGCGCCGAAACCCGCCTCGGTGACCACGATGTCCGCCAGGCTGCGGGCCGTCTGGGTGGCGATGAGGGAGTTGCAGCCGTGGGCGATGTTGGCGAAGGGCCCGCCGTGCACCAGCGCCGGGGTGCCGGCGATGGTCTGCACGAGGTTGGGCTTGATCGCGTCCTTGAGCAGCAGGGTCAGAGCGCCCTGGACGCCCAGATCGGCCACGGTGACGGGCTGCCGGTCGTAGGTGTAGCCGAACGTGATCCGGCCCAGCCGCTCGCGCAGATCGTTGAGGTCCGTGGCGAGGCAGAACACCGCCATGATTTCCGAGGCGACGGTGATGTCGAAGCCGTCCTGCCGCGGGACGCCCTGGGCCGGGCCGCCGAGGCCGATCACGACCTCGCGCAGGGACCGATCGTTCATGTCCAGGACCCGCTTGAACGTCATCCGCCGGGGGTCGATGCTGAGCTCATTGCCCTGGAAGATGTGGTTGTCCACGAGGGCCATGAGGGCGTTGTTCGCCGAGGTGATGGCGTGGAAGTCGCCGGTGAAGTGCAGATTGATCTGATCCATCGGCAGTACCTGGGAGTAGCCGCCGCCGGTGGCGCCGCCTTTCATGCCCAGGATGGGGCCCAGGGAGGGTTCGCGCAGCGCGATCATCACTTTGTGCCCGGCGCGGGCCAGGGAATCGGCGAGCCCGACTGTGGTGGTGGACTTGCCTTCGCCCGCCGGGGTGGGGGACATGGCCGAGACGAGCACGACTTTTCCGGCGGCGCGGACCGCGGCGCCCGCCGGCCGCCTCAGTTTCGCCGGGTCGATCTTGGCCTTGTAGGGTCCGTAGAGCTCCAGTGCCTCCGGGTTGATGCCGGCGGCCGCCGCAATCTCCTCGATCGGCTTCATGACTGCCCGCTGGGCAATCTCCAGGTCGCTGGGTACGTTGTTCGCGGCAGTGGGGGTCTCAGACATCGTTGTCCTTCGGCTCGTGGCGTCGGCTGGTGTCCCGGTCCGGTGGTGCCGGCCGGGGTCAGGGCGGGTCCGGTTCAGGGCGTGTGGCCCACCGGGATGGTCAGGCTTCCAAAATACTGGCTCACGGCGGTGTGGTAGCTCTCCAGCGTAATCGCGGCGGTGCGCTGCCAGCCGAAATCCTGCGCATGGATCGCGGCGGCGCGGCCCATGTCGGTGCGCGTTTGGGGATCGTCAAAGAGCGCTTCGAGGGCGTCCGCCCAGTCGCTGGCCTTATGGCCTTCGACCAGCAACCCCGTGCGCCCGTCCTGAACGGCGCGGGACAGGCCGCCCACTTTCGTGGCGAGGACGGGCGTTCCGCAGGCCTGCGCCTCCAGGGCCACCAGGCCGAAGGACTCGCTGTAGGAGGGCATCACCACGACGTCGGCCGACCGGTACCAGCCAGACAGCTCCGGGGCGTTGACCGGCGGGTGGTGGGTGGCGACGTCGTCCATTCCGGCGGCGCTGATCAGCGCCTTGAGGTTGAAGTCCTTGGCTCCGCTGACGGCCCCCAGGATGGTCAGCTGCAGGTCGATGTCCGGGCGGCGGGACCGCAGGAGCGCGGCCGCCTTGATCAGGATCTGCGGTCCCTTGAGCCGCTGGATCCGGCCCGCGAACAGCAGATGGAACTTGCCCGGGGCGATGCCGTAATCTGCCCTGGCGCGGTTCCTGAAGGAGGGCGTGAAGACGGCGAGGTCCACGCCCGGCGGCGCGACGTCGATGCGGTCGATGTCGGCGTTGTAGTGCGAGACCAGCTCGGCGGCCTCGGTGCCGGTATTGGCGATCAGCCGGGAGGCGCCGTCGACAATCCGCTGCTCGCCGTCCTCACGCCGCCTTGGCTCGGGCTGCTCGCCGGACTCGAGGAGCTGGTTCTTGACCTTTGCCATCGTGTGCATGGTGTGGACGAGGGGCAGCCGCCACAGCTCCGCGAGCTCCAGCCCGGCCACCCCGGACACCCAATAGTGGGAATGGATGACGTCATACCGGCCGTGCGGCTGGAGGTGCCGGATCCGGTCGATCTCGGCGACCATGCTGTGCAGCAGCCCCGGGAGTTCCTCCTTGGGCAGCTTCCGCGGCGGCCCGGCCAGGACGTTGTGCACGCACACGCCCGGAGACGGGTGCTCGACGGCGGGCTGCGAGGACGAGGTGGACCGCGTGAAGATCTCCACTTCCACGCCGGTCTCGGCGAGGGCCGCGGCCAGCGCCCGGACGTACACGTTCATGCCGCCGGCGTCGCCGGAGCCGGGCTGCTCCATCGGCGAAGTGTGCAGGGAAAGGAAAGCGACGCGGCGGATCAGCGACACGGTTCCCCTTTCCTCTGCAGATTTCTCTCTGCCAACTGCATGTCGATAAAACATTACTCCTGAAGTGCCGGCGGGTTCACGGGTCGGTTCCCGATGCGGCGGCCAGTGCAGCCCGTCCTGCTAACGTGGCCGCTGTGAGCGCATCCTCAGAACAGAACCCCGCAGAAGGACAAAATCCTGTCGCCGGACAAAACCCTGTCGCCGGACAGAACACTGAAGCCGGACAGAACACTGAAGCCGGACAGAACACTGAAGCCGGACAGAACACTGCGGCCGGCTGGGCAATCCGTGAGGCCCGCCCGGAGGACTGGCCGGGCATCTGGGCGATCCTGGAACCCGTGATCCGTGCGGGGGAGACCTTCACCTGGGACCGGGACACCGCGGAGGACGAGGCCCGCGGGCGCTGGTTCAAGCAGGCGCCGGGCCAGACGTTCGTCGCGGTTGCCCCCGACACGGGTGCGGTTCTTGGCACCGGCGAACTGCACGCCAACCAGGGCGGCGGCGGCAGCCACGTCGCCAACGCGGGCTACATGGTTCACCCGGCGCAGGCCGGCCGCGGACTGGCCCGGGCCCTCTGCGCCTATTCGCTCGACGCCGCCCGCGACGCCGGCTTCCGGGACATGCAGTTCAATGCCGTCGTGGAAAGCAACGTCCGGGCTGTCGCAGCCTGGAAATCCATGGGCTTCGAGGTGCTCGCGACCATTCCCGAGGCCTTCAAGCACCCGGAACTGGGCTACGTGGGCCTGCACGTGATGTACCGCAAGCTGTAGCCGTACTGACCCGCGGGAGCCTCACTGCCCGTGGATCCTCGCGGCCACTGGCGTCCGCACCTGCCGGCAGATTCTCACCGGCCGGCAGGTTCTCACGGGCCGCCGTGCCAGAGGCTGCCCAGCTCCGGGAAGGCCGCCTCGTACCCGGCGAGCAGTTTGCCGCCGAGGACGTCCGAATCCACGAGCGGATGCCCGGCGAACGCGGCCAGGGCGGCCTCCCGCCGGCCGGTCGTCGCCGCCTCCACCACGAGCCGCTCGACATCCTTGACCCGCCGCATCAGCGCCAGCTGTTCCGGTCCCGGGCGATCCTGCGGGACCGGCGCAGCGCCGTCGGGGGTCACCCTGCAGGGAACCTCGACGACGGCGTCCGCCGGCAGCCCCGGCACGGCCGGCACCGCGGACCCGGTGCCGCCGGCTTCCGGCGCCGGGCCGGGGACGGCGTTGACCGTATTGAGGATCAGATCGGCCGCGCCGCCGCCGGACAAGGCGCGCATGGCCGCCAGGGCCACCCGCTCGTAGCCGCCGCCGGCGAGATCGGTCTCGTCCCGGCGCTCGGCCCCGGTGCGGGCTTCCGCGAGATAACCCTCCTCGCGTGACCGGCGGGCGGCCTCCCAGAGCGCAAAGGCATCCGGTCCGGCGGCCACCAGCCGGGGATAGAGCTCGGCCTGCTGCCGGGCGATGGATTCCCCCCGGGTCAGGTCAGTGCCGCGCATGCCGGCCACCGCGCGGGCGGTGTCGTAGTAGTAGAAGAGATACTCATTGGGCAGGCAGCCAAGGCTTGCCAGGAACCCGGGCGGGAACAGCCGGCCCTCCTCGAACCCCGCCAGCGCCGCAGGGTCCGCCAGCAGCTCAGGCAGGGCATCCCTGCCCCCGGACTCCAGCCGGTGTAGCCAGCCGAGGTGGTTCAGGCCGTAGTAGCCCACGCCGTCGAGCCTGCCTTCCGGCAGAGTGACGCCGGCGGCCCGCGCCGCGCGGTGCACCAGGCCGCTGGCGGAGTCGCAAATCCCGATCACCCTGGGTCCGAGCACCGGGACCAGGGCCTCGGTGACCATGCCGGCGGGGTTGGTGAAGTTGAGCAGCCAGGCCCCGGGGCACCGGCTCCGCATTTCCTCCGCGAGCCGCAGCATCGGCGGAATGGACCGCAGGGCGTAGGAGATGCCGCCCGCACCGGTGGTTTCCTGGCCCAGGAGTCCCAGGTCCAAGGCGATGCGCTCGTCGGCGGTCCGCCCGGCCGTGCCGCCGGGCCGGATCGCGGCGAAGACCATGTCGGCGCCGTCGAGCGCCTCGGCCAGCGAGGACACCGCACGGACCCGCGGGCCGGCATCGGGCGGACCCTGCTGGGCAAGCGAGGCCAGGACCGCCTCGATGGCCGCCAGCCGGCCGGCGTTGACGTCGTAGAGCACCAGCTCCCGCACCAGCCCCGCGAAGGGGCCGGCAGAGAGCGCCCGGTAGACCAGGGGGACCCGGAACCCGCCCCCGCCGGCGATCGTGAGCCGCATGCCGACAGTCTATTCCCCGCTCGTTCCGGCGCTGCCCTTGTGTGCTGGCGTGCCGGGCGGGGCGCCGCCTCGGGTACCGCTGGGGTCCGGGCGGGGCGCCGCCGGCCCGCCGCCTCCCGCGGTTTCGCTCGGCGGCCGTACAGCGTAGTGTGCGGTATATGGACGCGATCCCGACGCGGCGCTTTGATCCGCTGTCTGCCGTCCGCAGCACGGCCGCGGACGGGTTCGACCTGCTCCTGACCGGCACCGTATTCCAGGACATCATCTTCACCGGGCTGCCGCACGCACCCCAGCCCGGAACGGAAATCTGGAGCGATGGCATGGGCAGCTGCCCCGGCGGTGTCGCCAACCAAGCGATTGCCGCGTCCAGGCTGGGACTGCGGACCCTGCTCGCCGCCGCGTTCGGCGACGACGGTTACGGGGACTACAACTGGAAGATCCTGGCCGCCCAGGAACATGTGGACCTCTCCCTGTCCCGGCGGGTGTCCGGCTGGCATTCGCCCGTCACGGTTTCCTTGAGCGTGGAGAAGGACCGGTCCATGGTGACTCACGGCCATCCGGCTCCGGTGTCCTCCACCGAGCTCATTGGATGTCCGCCGCCCGCGCTCGCCGCCGTTGCGGAGCTGGGGGAGGAGCTCGAACCGTGGGCCCTCGACGCGCATAAGAACGGCGTCCGGCTGTTCGGCGACGTCGGCTGGGATCCCACCGGCGCGTGGTCCTCCAGCCGGCTGGATAACCTGCAGTACTTCCACGCCTTCATGCCGAACCAGCACGAGGCGATGAACTTCACCGGCCGCGACGACCCGTGGTCCGCGTTGTACTCGCTCGCCGACAGGGTGCCCGTGGCAGTGGTCACCCTCGGTGCCCAGGGGTCCATGGCCGTGGATTCGGAAACGGGGGAGGAAGAGTGGGTTCCGTCCCTGCCCGTCCGGGCCTACGATCCCACCGGGGCGGGGGACTGCTTCGGCGCGGCGTTCATCGTAGGCTGCCTGGCCGGCTGGCCGCTCGGCGACCGGCTGCGGTTCGCGAATCTGTGCGCGGCGCTGGCCGTGCAGGAGGTCGGCGGCTCGCTGGCCGCACCCGGCTGGGGGGACATTGCCGACTGGTGGCAGCGGGCCAACGCCCGGAAGGAACGGCAAGGCAGTCAATGGCTGCGCCGCTACCATTTCCTGGAAGAGATCGTGCGCGATGTTCCGCCCGGGGCGCAGCGGCGGGCGACGGCGACCATCGCGCACCTGTCCGACGCGTAGCTGCGCGGCGGGGTCCGGGTCAGCCATGGAGCTGTGACGCTTGGACCTGTGATGCCGTGGCACCTCCACCACTGGACATGTCCCTTGCTGCGGCCAAGGCCTGGACATAGGCCTGTTGTGCCCGGTCCTTGGCGCGAAGAATGGGCATGTCCCGCGGGACGGGAGGGCATGTCCAGTGGTGGACCGGGCCGCGGATTATTCGGCCCGCGGCGCCGCCCCTAGAATCGTTAAGTGACTTACCAAGCAGCAACAGGCGGCCTCCTGCCCGATTCGGCGGCAACGCCAGTCCGCACGGAGGAACGCTCGGCAGTAATCGACCTCGACGCCATCAGGCACAATGTCCGCCACCTTGCGGCGGTGGCCTCACCCGCGAAGGTCATGGCCGTGGTCAAGGCCGACGCCTACGGACACGGCGCCGTCCACGTGGCCCGGGCGGCCCTCGGGGCAGGAGCCAGCTGGCTGGGCGTCGCCCACATCTCCGAGGCCCTCGCCCTGCGCGCCGCCGGGATCGAGGCGCCGCTGCTGGCCTGGCTGCACACCCCGGACAGCAACTTTGCCGCCGCTGTGGCCGCCGGAATCGACATCGGCTGCTCGGGCTGGGAACTGGGCCGGATCGTGGCCGCGGCCCGCGAGCAGGAACGGCCCGCCCGCATCCATCTGAAGGTCGACACTGGACTCGGCCGCAACGGCGCCACCCTCGACGCCTGGGACAGCCTCGTCGGTGAAGCCATGGAACACCAGGACCAGGGCCTGCTCCGGGTGGTGGGGATTTTCTCCCACCTCGCCGTCGCCGACGAACCCGAACGGCCCGAAACCGACGAGCAGCTCGCCGCGTTCCGGCAGATCCTCGCCATCGCCCAGGACGCCGGCGTGGACCCCGAGGTCCGCCACCTGGCCAACACCCCGGCCACCCTCTCCCGGCCGGACACCCACTTTGACCTGGTCCGCGTCGGGCTCGGACTCTACGGGCTGTCCCCCTTCGAGGGACAAAGCCCGGCCGAGCTTGGCCTGCGCCCGGCCATGACGGTCCGCACGGTGGTCTCGCACTGCAAAGACGTGCCCGCCGGGCAGGGCGTTTCCTACGGGCTGAACTACCGCACGGACGGCGTTAGCACCCTTGGGCTCATCCCGCTCGGCTACGCCGACGGCGTCCCGCGCATCGCCACGGGCGGCCCGGTCAGGGTCGAAGGCGTGAACTATCCGGTGGTGGGGCGCATCGCGATGGACCAGATGGTGATCGACCTCGGGCCCCGCCACGTCACGGCCGGAGGCCCGAGCATCCTCGGGGCCGAGGCAGTGCTGTTCGGCGACGGCGCCGACGGCGGACCCACGGCCGATGACTGGGCCAGGGCCGCCGGCACCAACAACTACGAGATCGTCACCCGCATCAGCCCCCGGGTACCGCGCCGCTATCTCAACGAAGAGCCCTTCGCCGGCGACGAGCGGCCGTGAGCGCGCCCGTGTGGGAACGAAGCCTGGAGGTCCGGACGGCCGCGGAGACGCATGCACTCGCCGCGGCCCTGGGCGCCATCCTGGAAACCGGCGACCTGCTGATCCTGACCGGCGAACTGGGCGCCGGGAAGACCACATTCACGCAGGGGCTCGGGGAGGGACTGGGCGTCCGGCCCGGCATCATTTCGCCGACGTTCGTCCTGGTGCGCATCCACCCCAACCTGCCCCAAGGACCCCGGCCGGGCGGTCCCGACCTGGTGCATGTGGACGCCTACCGGCTGGAGTCGGCGGCCGAAATCGATGACATCGACCTTGAAAACACCATGGACAGCGCCGTGACGGTGGTTGAGTGGGGCCGCGACCGGGTCGAACACCTCAGCGACAGCCGGCTCGAGGTGGAACTGCACCGCACCCGGGGAGGAGCCGCGGGCATCCCCGCCGCCGATCCCGCCCCCGGAGGTCCCGCCCCCGGAGGTCCCGCCGTCGATCCCGGTGTGCTGGATTTCGACACGGACGACGACGACGAGCCACGCACCGTCGTAATCCGCGGCTTCGGCCCGCGCTGGGCCGAAGCGCCGGCACTGCCCTTCGTCGCGCCCCGCACCCCGCCCGAGCCCGGCACCACGCCCCTGCCCGAGTCCACGCCCCAGCCCCCGGAACGGAACTCCTGATGCTGATCCTCGCCATCGACACCTCGGCCGTTGCCAGCGCCGCACTGGTCTCCGATGACGCACCGGAATCCGTGCTGGCCAGCTTCGCCACCGAGGATACGCGCACCCACGCGGAAGTCCTGGCCCCGGGAATCGACGCGCTCCTGGCCGAGGCTGGCGTCACCGGCGACGACGTCGACGCAATCGTCACCGGCGTCGGTCCCGGACCGTTCACGGGACTGCGCTCCGGAATCGTCACCGCCCGGACCCTCGCCTTTGTCTGGAACAAGCCCCTCTACGGCGTCATGAGCCTGGACGCCATCGCCCTGGAAGTGGCAGAATCCACCGACTCGGCCGCGGAGTTCATCGTGGCCACCGACGCGCGCCGCAAGGAGGTGTACTGGGCAAGGTACACGCTCTCCGATGCCCAGCTGCCGCACCTTGTCGACGGCCCGCACGTCGGATTCGCCGCGGATCTGCCGGACCTGCCCGTCTACGGTGCCGGGGCGGGAATCTACTCCGACGTCGTCAAGGCCGTCGCCGAATTCAGCACCCGGCAGCCCGAGGCCCTCTCGCTGGGCCAGTTCGCGCTCGCCCGGCTCGCGGCGGGGGAGCACCTCCTGGACTCCACCCCCCTGTACCTCCGCGAGTCGGACGCCCAGGTGCCCGGACCCCGGAAGCGTGCCCTGTGAACGCGGCTCACGCCGCGCCGCTCAGGCTGCCCGGCGGGATCACCCTGCGGGACATGGAGGCCGCGGACATCCCCGCCGTCCACGAGCTGGAACGCCGGCTGTTCCCCGTGGACGCGTGGCCGCTGCAGATGTTCCGCGACGAGCTGGCGCAGCTGGACACCCGCCGCTACCTCGTGGCGGAGCTGCACGGCGGAATCGTGGGCTACGCCGGGCTGATGTGCATCGAACCGATCTCTGACGTCCAGACCATCGCCGTGGTGCCCGAGCAGGAGGGCAAGGGTATCGGCTCGGCCCTGCTCACCGAGCTGATCGTGGAGAGCCGCCGCCGCGGCGCCCACGACGTGCTGCTGGAAGTCAGGGCGGACAACCCCCGGGCCCAGCAGCTCTACCGGCGCTTCGGCTTTGAGCAGATCCACGTCCGGCCCCGGTACTACCGCGACGGCGTCGATGCCCTGATCATGCGGCTCCAGCTGCCCGGCGAACCGCTCACCCCCCAGCCAAAGGAAGCAGGCCGACCATGAACCGCACCCAGCCGCTCGTGCTCGGCATTGAGTCCTCCTGCGACGAAACCGGCGTCGGGATCGTCCGGGGGACCACTCTGCTGACGAACACCGTGTCCTCTTCCATGGAGGAGCACGTCCGCTTCGGCGGCGTGATTCCCGAGATCGCCTCCCGGGCCCACCTCGACGCCTTCGTCCCCACCCTCCAGGAAGCCCTGGCGGAGGCGGACGTATCGCTCGCGGACATTGACGCGATTGCCGTCACCTCCGGCCCGGGCCTGGCCGGGGCGCTCATGGTGGGGGTGTGCGCGGCCAAGGCGCTCGCCGTCGCCACCGGAAAACCGCTCTACGCCATCAACCACCTCGTGGCGCACGTCGGCGTCGGGCTCCTCCAGCAAAGCGCCGGCACCCGCGGAACGTTGGCTGCGCCGCCGGAAACCGCCCAGCCGGCCCTGCCGGACAACATGGGCGCGCTCCTGGTGTCCGGGGGCCATACCGAGATCCTGCGGATCCGGAGCATCACGGACGACGTCGAGCTGCTGGGCTCCACGATCGACGACGCCGCCGGCGAAGCCTATGACAAGGTGGCGCGGCTCCTGGGCCTGGGCTACCCGGGCGGCCCGGCCATCGACAAGCTGGCGCGCACCGGCAACGCCAAGGCCATCCGGTTCCCGCGCGGCCTCACCCAGCCCAAGTACATGGGGTCCGCGGAGGAACCCGGGCCGCACCGCTACGACTGGTCCTTCAGCGGACTCAAGACCGCCGTCGCCCGCTGCGTGGAGCAGTTCGAGGCCCGCGGCGAGACGGTTCCCGTCGCCGACATCGCCGCGGCCTTCCAGGAAGCGGTGGTGGATGTAATTACCGCCAAGGCGGTGCTTGCCTGCCGTGAAAACGGAATCACGGAGGTCCTTTTGGGCGGGGGCGTTGCCGCCAACTCGCGGCTGCGCCAGCTCACCGAACAGCGCTGCAGCGCCGCCGGGATCCGGCTGACGGTGCCGCCGCTGCCGCTGTGCACGGACAACGGCGCCATGGTGGCGGCACTCGGGGCTCAGCTGGTGATGGCCGGCGTGGAACCGAGCGGGATCGGGTTTGCCCCGGACTCCTCGATGCCGGTCACGACAGTCTCCGCCTGAGCCTCCCTCCCGCGGGGGATGCTGCGGCGGCCGCCCCCAAGCGCTAGGCTTCCGGCCCCTGCCGCATCTGCTTGACCAGATCCAGCACGACGGCGCGCAGGTCGCCGCCGTGCTCGGCGGCAACCCGGCGCTGCCGCTGGTAGCCGGCGCCGCGTTTGATGATCTTCTCGACGTCGGCTAGTTCGGCGCTGCAGCCCAGCTTCTCCGCGACAGGCTCGAGCCGCTTCAGCGTCTCGCGCAGGTGTTCCGTGACGAGCTGCTCGTTGCCGTCAGCGTCCAGGATGATGATCGCGTCCAGGCCGTACCGGGCCGCGCGCCACTTGTTTTCCTGGACATGCCATGGCGGCATGGTTGGAATGGTGCCGCCGTTCTCCAGCGTGGTGGAGAACTCGTCGACAAGGCATTGGGTCAGGGCGGCGATGGCCCCGACTTCCTCCAGGGTCGCCAGGCCGTCGCAAATGCGCATCTCGATGGTGCCGAGGGCCGGAACGGGGCGGATGTCCCACCGGATCTCGGAGAGGGTGTCGATCACTCCCGTGGTGAACATGTCCTTGACGTAGGCCTCGTAGTCCTCCCAGCGGGAGAACTGGAACGGCAGGCCGGCGGTGGGCAGCTGCTGGAACATGAGGGCGCGGTGCGAGGCGTAGCCGGTGTCTTCGCCGCCCCAAAACGGGCTGGACGCGGAGAGCGCCTGGAAATGCGGGAAGTAGTTGACCAGGCCGTCCAGGACCGGAAGGACCTTGTCCCGGCTGTCCAGCCCGACGTGGACGTGGACGCCGTAGATGACCATCTGCCGGCCCCACCACTGGGTCCGGTCGATGAGCTTGGCGTAGCGTTCCTTGTCCGTGACGGGCTGCAGCTGGGGCGGGCTGAAGGGGTGGCTCCCGGCGCAAAAGACCTCCACGCCCATGGGATCGGTCACTTCCCGGACGGCCGCGAGCGAGCTGCTCAGGTCCGCCTTGGCTTCGGCCACGGTGGTGCAGATGCCGGTGACGAGCTCCACGGTGTTCAGCAGGAGCTCCTGCTTGATGTGCGGGTGCTCGTCGTCTTCGTTGAGTTCGGGATGCCGGGCAGCGACTCCGCGGAGCACCTGGTTCGCCACGGAGGCCAGTTCACCGGTCTCGGCGTCGACGAGCGCCAGCTCCCATTCCACGCCAAGAGTCGACTGCCTGGATGAAGCGAACTCGATCTTCATGTGGTCCCTTCACTGTTTTGCTGACCCTGGCCGTCGTCCTGGCGGGAAATGCGCTGGCAAACCCCCTCGGACGTGCCCCTGGACGCGCCACCGGCGGTGTCACGTGCCGATTCTCACAACGGAGCGCCGCCCGGGCGGCTGGCAGGGCTACGGGTGGTCCAAGTCTAGTGCAGGGGCAGCTCCGGGACGGTGTCAAAGGTGGCGCTGCTGCGTGAGGGTCTTCACATACAGGCTGGTCAGCGACGCCTTTCTGCGACGGCTCGGGGCGGCAGCGGCGCTCCGGCGTGATCCTGGCGTTTAATGGACCTGTGCCCATTCTGAACAAAGACATGACCCTGTGCATCTCGCTCTCGGCCCGGCCGAGCAACAACGGGACGCGCTTCCACAACCACCTGTACGAACAGCTGGGCCTGAACTGGATCTACAAGGCCTTCGCCCCCACCGACCTCGGCCAGGCAATCGCCGGGGTGCGCGGCCTCGGCATTCGCGGCTGCGCGGTGTCCATGCCGTACAAGGAGGACGTGATCGCCCTCGTGGACGTCATGGATCCGTCGGCGAAGGCCATCGATTCGGTCAACACCATCGTCAACGACGCCGGCCGGCTCACCGCCTACAACACCGACTACACGGCAATCGAGCAGCTCCTGCAGCGCAACGCCATCCCCACCGACTACTCGGTGCTGGTCCTCGGCTCGGGCGGCATGGCCAAGGCCACCGTGGCGGCGCTGCGGGATGCCGGCTTCAAGGACGTGACCGTCGTGGCCCGCAACGAGGACACCGGACGCGGCCTGGCCGATCAATACGGGTTCGCGTGGAGCGCGGACCTGGGCTCCGCGAGGGCCGGCGCCGGAACGGCCGACATGATCATCAACGTGACACCTATCGGTATGGCAGGGAGCACGGCGGGCGCACCGGACGCCGAGGCGCTGTCCTTCCCGCAGGAGGCCATCGACGCCGCAAAGGTGGTGTTCGACGTCGTCGCGCTCCCGGCCGAGACGCCGCTCATCAAAGCCGCCCGCGCGGCCGGCAAGACCGTGATCACCGGAGCCGAGGTGGCCACGATCCAGGCTTTGGAGCAGTTTGTGCTGTACACCGGGATCCGGCCCACCGAGGAGCAGATCCGGGCCGCCGAAGAGTTCATGCGGGCCCAGTAGCCCCGACCCCGCTCCGCTGTGAATATGTCCTGCGGAGACCAGGCCTGCGGCGGGAGACTCCCGGAGCTAGACGGGCTCCACGGAAATGGCCACCCGGTCCTCGCCGATTCTGGTGAGGACCAGGGTGGCTGATTTCTTGCCCTTGGCCTTTGACCCTGCCGGTTTTCCGCCGGGCAGGAGTTGCTTGCGCAGCTCCTCCGGGGTGACGGCGGTGCCGCGCTTCTTGATGTCAAGGACGCCGATCCCTTCGTCCTTGACCCAGGACTTGAGCGCCTTGACATTGAAGGGCATCACGTCCAGGACCTTGTAGGCCCTGGCGAACGGGGTATCGCGCAACTCCGGGGCACAGATGTAGGCGATGTGTTCGTCCACGAGGTGCCCGCCCAGCTGGAGGGCGACGTCGGCCACCAGACCCGCGCGGATGACCGCGCCGTCGGGCTCGTACAGGTACCCTTCCACCGGGCCGACGGGCGCCGCCGGGCCGTTCCCGAAGTCCTCGCCGCTGGTGAGTTCGGCGGCCCCACGAGCTCCGAGTACGAGGGCGGCGCGCCGCACCCCGGGGCGCCGCACCGCGTTGAACCACAGGGCCACCTCGGTCACGTCCCCGCCCACGGAGACCCACTGGGCCTCGCAGTCCGCCGGCACGGAATCGTGCGGCATGCCCGGTCCCATCTTCACGCCGACAGCGCGCCCGGAACCGGCCAGTGACTCCACGAAGGACAGCGGCGGGGAGAAATCCTCCGGATCCCAGATCCGCTTGGTTCCCGACGTGGACGTGGTGCGCCGGGCAGGGTCGAGCCAGACGCCGTCGACCCCCTCGAGCGAAACCGAGGTTGCATCCGAGTGCACCACAGTGGCGTTGCGGAACGGGATCAGGTTCATGGTGGCGCAGGCGGCCGTGGCCTCATCCATTTCCACGGCGGTGACCGTCAGGTCCAGGGACGCCAGGGCCATCGCGTCGGCCCCCAGCCCGCAGCCGAGATCGGCGACATGGCCGATTCCGGCCTCCGCGAACCGCTGCGCGTGCCGGGCCGCCACCGTGAGCCGGGTGGCCTGCTCCAGGCCGGCCTTGGTGAAGATCATCTGCCGGGCGAACTCGCCGAATTTGGCCTCCGCCTTGGTCCGCAGCCGGGACTGGGTGAGCACCGCCGAGACCAGCTCGGGGGAGTGGCCGGCCTTGCGCAGCGCCGCGGTGAGACGGAAGGCCTCGTCCTCGCGGTACGGGCCCAGCGACGCCAGCAGCTCCCAGCCCTCGGGGGTGAGGATCGGGGCGATGTGTTCCTGCGGTGCGTCAGTCATGCCATCCAGCGTAGTTCAGCGCCACGGGGACGTTGCGACCGTACCGCTGGGGATAGGCTTGACGGCATGGAAGACAGCGGTACAGGCGACAGCACGTCAGCGGACACAGCGGGACAGGACGACGCCGGGCGGGACGCGACCTGGCAGGATGCGGACGGGCAGGATAACGCCGGGCAGGACGCGGACGGGCAGGAGCGCCCGAGCCCGCAGGGGCTGGCCCGCTACGCCCGGCCGGCCCTGATTGCCGGCGCGGTGATCGCCGTCGTGTGCATCGCCCTGCTGGTGATCATCTTCTTCCTCGATTCCTTCAACGCCACCGTGTATTCGGTCGGGGGCAAGAATGTCCAGGACGCCACCGACGAGGCGCGCGCCATCCGCGACACCTACGCCGCGGCCCGGCTCGGGGGCATCATCTTCCTCATCGCAGGTGTCCTGCTGGCCGCTGCCGGGGCCCTGCTGCTGTACCGGCACCGGAATGACGCCGGCCGCGACCGGGACGACGACGGCGGCGAGGACGTGGACTTCGAACACCTCGCCGGCGAGTAGTCACCCGCTCGGACCCGTTGGGCATGTCCATCGTTCGGCGGGGGCACAGGGCATGATGCCCATGTGTCCACCGGCCGCCTCAAGGAGTGGGCATGTCCCTCTGGTTAGCCCGGACCCGTCGGGCATGTCCATCGTTCGGCGCGGGGATTTGAGCCTGCCTGATCCGGAGAACATGTCCAACGCCCGGCGGGGGGCACAGGGCATGATGCCCATGTGTCCACCGGCCGCCTCAAGGAGTGGGCATGTCCTTCTGGTCAGCCCGAACCCGTTGGGCATGTCCATCGTTCGGCGCGGGGATTTGAGCCTGCCTGATCCGGAGGACATGTCCAACGCTCGGCGGGAGCACAGGACATGATGCCCATGTGTCCACCGGCCGCCTCAACGAGTGGGCATGTCCTCTGGTCAGCCCGGACCCGTTGGGCATGTCCATCGCTCGGCGCGGGGATTGAGCATGTCCGCCGGCACAGCCCAGATCCGGAGGACATGTCCAACGCCCGGCGGGGGCACAGGGCATGATGCCCATGTGTCCACCGGCCGCCTCCAAGAATGGGCATGTCCCGCGGGGGAAAATGTTCACCTGAGACGAATTTCTGGCACTCGCCTTGACCGAGTGCTAACAGTTACATAGAGTCGTCATTAGCACTCTCCCTAGGAGGGTGCTAACACATGAAGTGGGTTCCGCCAGGCTACTGCCGGCACCGCGACGACGGTCTGTACGCCAATGGCATCACCGCTTCATAGTCCACAAATTTGCTGACGAAAAGGAGAGGTCCGAGTGTCGGTCTCTATTAAGCCTCTTGAGGATCGTATTGTTGTCCGCCCGCTCGAAGCCGAGCAGACCACGGCTTCCGGCCTGGTTATCCCGGACTCCGCACAGGAGAAGCCGCAGGAAGGCGAAGTTGTTGCAGTAGGCCCCGGCCGCTTTGACGACAACGGCAACCGCGTTCCCGTTGACGTTGCCGTTGGCGACGTTGTCATCTACTCCAAGTACGGCGGAACCGAAGTTAAGACCGGCGGCACCGAGTACCTCGTGCTCTCCGCCCGCGACGTTCTGGCGATCGTCGTAAAGTAACTCTCTTGGACCCCCGCGCAGCAGATCCTTCGTCATGAACGGATCAGTTGCGCGGGGTTCTGTCTTGAAAGGACAAAACCATGGCAAAGCAGCTTGCGTTTAACGACGCTGCCCGCCGGTCGCTTGAAGCCGGCATCGATAAGCTCGCCAACACCGTCAAGGTCACGCTCGGCCCGCGCGGCCGCAACGTCGTACTGGACAAGAAGTGGGGCGCCCCCACGATCACCAACGATGGTGTGACCATCGCCCGTGAAATCGAACTGGACGACCCCTACGAAAACCTTGGCGCGCAGCTTGCCAAGGAGGTCGCCACAAAGACCAACGATGTTGCCGGTGACGGCACCACCACTGCCACGGTTCTGGCCCAGGCCCTGGTCAAGGAAGGCCTGCGCAACGTGGCTGCAGGCGCCGCCCCTGGCGAGATCAAGCGCGGCATCGAGGTTTCGGTTGAGGCCGTCGCCGCCCGCCTGCTGGAGAACGCGCGCCCGGTCGAAGGCACGCAGGTTGCCAACGTGGCCGCCATCTCCGCCCAGAGCGACGAGGTCGGCGAGCTCCTGGCCGAGGCATTCGGCAAGGTTGGCAAGGATGGTGTGATCACCATCGAGGAATCCTCCACCACGCAGACCGAGCTGGTCCTCACCGAAGGCATGCAGTTCGACAAGGGCTACCTGTCCCCGTACTTCGTCACTGACGCAGAACGCCAGGAGGCGGTCCTCGAGGACGCCCTCATCCTGATCAACCAGGGCAAGATCTCCTCCGTGCAGGACTTCCTGCCGCTGCTGGAAAAGGCGCTGCAGAGCTCCAAGCCGCTCTTCATCATTGCCGAAGACGTTGAGGGCGAGGCCCTCTCCACGCTCATCGTCAACCGCATCCGCGGCACGCTGAACGTCGTCGCCGTCAAGGCACCGGGCTTCGGCGACCGCCGCAAGGCCATGCTCCAGGACATTGCCACCCTCACGGGTGCACAGGTTGTCTCCCCGGAGCTGGGCCTGAGCCTGGACACCGTCGGCCTCGAGGTGCTCGGCACCGCACGCCGCATCACGGTCACGAAGGACAACACCACGATCGTCGACGGCGCCGGTTCGGCCGAGGACGTCGCCGCCCGTGTTGCCCAGCTGCGCGCCGAACTGACCCGCACCGATTCGGACTGGGACAAGGAAAAGCTGCAGGAACGCCTGGCCAAGCTGGCCGGCGGCATCGGCGTGATCAAGGTCGGCGCTGCCACCGAGGTCGAGCTGAAGGAAAAGAAGCACCGCATCGAGGACGCCGTGTCCTCGACCCGCGCTGCCCTCGAAGAAGGCATCGTGGCCGGCGGCGGCTCCGCCCTCATCCACGCGCTCAAGGCGCTCGACGAGGACGCTTCCGTCCAGGCCCTCGAAGGTGACGCGGCTGCCGCCGTCGGCATCGTCCGCCGGGCACTGACCCAGCCGCTGCGCTGGATCGCCCAGAACGCCGGCTTCGACGGCTACGTCGTGGTTGCCAAGGTGGCCGAATCCGCCGTCAACCAGGGCTTCAACGCCAAGTCCGGCGAGTACGAGGACCTGATCGCCGCCGGCGTGATCGACCCCGTCAAGGTGACGCGTGCGGCTCTGCGCAACGCCGCCTCCATCGCCGCGCTGGTCCTCACCACCGAAACCCTCGTGGTGGAGAAGCCGGCTGACGAAGACGAGCACGCAGGCCACTCGCACTAATCTCGGCCCGCACAGGGGACGGCCCGGCAATCATTTGCCGGGCCGTCCTTTTTTCTGCGCGGCTTCCGGCCCGGGCACAGCCCTTCCACTCCCGCTTCCCGGGAAACTCACAACTTGACATGGCTCAATGGAGATCCATGGCCGTCGCGCATCGATTGGCCATGAACATCACAGTTGAGTAACATAGACGCTTTGGTTATCTGGTTGAGGGGTTGTTCTATGACACAGCAAAGAACCTTGCCCCCGCCTGCCCAATCCGGTGAGGCACCTCGGGCGGGCAGGAAATCGACATTCAGGCCCGAGATCCAAGGACTTCGGTCCCTGGCCGTCCTCATGGTCATGACCTACCACATCTGGTTGGGCCGCGTCTCCGGCGGCGTGGATGTGTTCCTGCTGATCTCGGCGTTCCTCATGACGCTGCAGTTTGTCGGCCGCTACGAGCAGGGCCGTCCGATGGCCCTCGTCAAACATTGGCTGCACCTCTTCCGGCGTCTCTTGCCGGCTGCTGTGACCGTCCTGGTGGCCGTGCTCGCCGCAAGCATCTTCTTCCTGCCCCGGACGCGCTGGCTGGAAGTGATCTCCCAGGGCTGGGCATCGCTGTTCTATGCCGAGAACTGGTTCCTGCAGTCCCAGGCCACGAACTACTACGCCTCGGACCACAGCCACGCGAGTCCTTTCCAGCACTTCTGGTCCCTCTCAATCCAAGGGCAAATCTTCATCCTGTGGCCGCTCATTTTCGCGGGCGCAGCAATCGTCGCCAAGCGCTTCAGGCTCCGCTACCGCGTGCTGCTGTGCTACATCTTCGCCCTGATCTTCCTTGTGTCACTCGTCTACTCAATTGTCTTCACCCAGGCGGACCAGACCGAGGCGTACTTCGATACCGGAGCCCGGCTGTGGGAGTTTGCGCTGGGCACCCTGGTGGCTTTGGCCCTTCCCGCCCTGCGGCTTCCCCGGAGCTGGCGCCTGGTGCTGGGCTGGCTGGGCATTATCGCCATGCTCAGCTGCGGGATCCTGCTCAATGTCCAGGCCTCCTTCCCCGGGTACGTGGCGCTCTGGCCCACCCTGGCCGCGGCCTGCGTCATCGCCGCCGGCCAGTCGGGCAGCAAGCTGGGCGTCGACCGGATCCTCAGCTCGAAGCCCTTGACCCGGCTGGGCGACAACTCCTACGCCCTGTACCTGTGGCACTGGCCGGTTCTGGTCATCGCGCTTGCCGCGACGGGCAAGGACCGGGCGGGTCCGATCACGGGCGCCGTCATCATCGCCGTTTCGCTGGTTCTCGCCTACCTCACCACCCGCTTTATCGAGAAGCCCTGGCGGGAATGGCAGTGGCCCGAACTGCGGCGCCGCCGCGCCGTCATTGCCATCGCCGCTGCCCTCGCCACCGCCGTCGTGCCGCTGGCCGGCTGGCAACTGCAGATCAACTACGCCATGGCAGCTGCGGCGAGCCAGGCGTGGGCCAATAATCCGGGCGCCCGGTCGCTGGACCCGGCCTACGTCGGCGGGGCCGACAAGTCGGCGCCCCTCCTTCCCACGCTCGCCACCGCAGCTGACGAATGGCCCCGCTATGAGGGCGGCTG